>Ga0265339_10000007_pt1 | contig 241067 bp, 200 predicted proteins | sample 4CB219metaG_FD_202085 | JGI IMG/M metagenome (GOLD analysis project Ga0265339, IMG submission 202085) | Rhizosphere microbial communities from Carex aquatilis grown in University of Washington, Seatle, WA, United States - 4-CB2-19 metaG | ecosystem: Host-associated > Plants > Roots >...
CTTAAAGGATGGCCTTTTTGTTTCCTGAGTTCTCTTGTTGCCCCATCACTTAAAGAATCCAAGCGCCGATAAAAGTGTGAAAAAACACGGGAGCATTAGAATCCACAAGACTAGAGGTAGCCAATAGAGTCGACTCTCGGGGTATAGGCGCCTGTATTCACCAATCACATGCCACGGATCAAACGCCAGAGGAGGCAATTGCTGGTCTTTCGGCAGCCTGAGATTGACACGAGCTCGCAAGCGAAATATCGACTCCGTTGCCAATGCCGCGCAGCCTGCTAAAGTTGCCAAAAATACCATCACGAATATCATCTGTTGAGCCAGCCGGTTGCTTTGATTCTCGCCACTTTGAATTGGGAAAGCAAAAGACCAGCCAGCTTCAGGAAAGTACGACGCGTCAGGGCACGCCTTCACTCGAGCCAAAAGCACCAAGTGTCTTCGCATTTCCGAGTTCCATCAAGGGGCTGAATCTCCGGCACCCCAGGGGGCGCACCAAGTCCTGCGACTTTACGGCAAGGGGAGGCTTCTAGGACTATGGTTTTGTCTGGAGATTTCAACTTGGCTGCGTTGGCGCTTACTCAGCCGTCGCCCCGATCCGAAATCTCTGACTCTTTCAGTGGATAGATACGCCATGGAGGCAGACAGACCGTGAGGATTACCAGAAGAAAAGCCCTTTCTCTGATTTCCGGAGTACCCGCGCTCCTTTTGTCCCGCAAATCCCGAGCAGCAAGCTCCATGCTTCTTGATGGCGGGCGATTCGACGAAGAACGTGAGGCAATTCAAGAGGTCTCTGCACGCCCCGATCTGACTATCGCCCCCGGCCCCTTCAAAGGCACCCGCGCCTCGCTGCGCGAATGGCAGATCCCCGACTGGTATCGCGATGCGAAGTTCGGCATCTGGGCGCATTGGGGACCGCAATCTGCAGTCGGCTACGGCGATTGGTACGCCCGCAACATGTACGTGCAGGGCAATAAGCAGTATGAGTATCACCTCAAGACGTATGGCCACCCTACGAAGGTCGGATTCAAGGATGTCATTCCGACATGGACCGCCGACAGGTTCGATCCCGACCATCTGCTCGGTCTCTACAAAAAAGCCGGAGCAAAGTATTTCTGCAGCATGGCTGTGCATCACGACGGATTCGATCTTTGGGATTCGAAATACCAGCCGCGCTGGAACGCCGTTGCCACGGGACCGAAGAGGGACATCGTCGGCGCATTCAAAACTGCCGCTGATAAGCATGGGCTTCGCTTCGCTGTAAGCGAGCACCTTGCCCCGAGCTATCACTGGTTTTCCACTTCGCATATGAGCGATAAAACAGGTCCGCTCGCCGGAGTTCCCTACGATGGTGCCGACCCCGCCAACGCCGATCTCTACCACAAGCTGCCGCAATACTATCCCTACAGCGACCGGCTCCTGAACGACCGCCAGGCGCCTGCCTGGTGGAAGCAACACTACTTCAACCGGATCAAAGATCTTGTCGACAAATACCAGCCCGAACTGCTCTACACCGATGGTGACATCTTCTTCGAAGAATACGGTCTGGCTCTCGTAGCGAACCTCTACAACGTGAACGCCAATCGACGGGGTGGCCGCTGCGAGGCCGTGTACACCAGCAAGTTGCCGAGCGACTGCGAGGTCGGCACCTGCGTTCAGGACTGGGAGCGGGGTGTAGCCGCCGGCATTCCGGCAAACCCCTGGCAGACTGACAGCTGCATTGGCGACTGGCATTACAACCGGGAAGCCCAATACAAGTCGCCCAAATACGTGATCGATCTGCTGGTCGACATCGTCAGCCGCAATGGAAACCTGATGCTGAATTTTCCGCTCCCCAACAGCGGCGAACTCGACTACGAAGAACGGGTCATTCTCGACGAAATTACAAAATGGATGGCGATCAACAGCGAAGGCATCCACGCAAGCCGGCCGTGGAAGATTTTCGGTGACGGTCCGGTGGCATCCGCACCGCCGCCCCGCGAAGGCACGCGATTCAACGAGTCGGGCCGCAAAGAGTTGACCTCCGACGAAGTGCGCTTCACCACCAGGGGTGACTCACTCTACGCATTCATCATGGGCTGGCCGGAGAAGCTGACACTCATCAAGGCGCTGGCCACCACCAGCCCACTGTCGCCGCCGAAGATCAGAAATGTGGAACTGCTAGGTCACAATGACAAGTTGATCTGGACGCAGGATGAACAGGGCCTCACCGTCGTGATGCCGGAACAGAAGCCCTGTGACTATGCGATTACCTTAAAGATCGTCTGATTCCGGATGCCCCAGGCGAGAGGACGGAATTACGGAGGCACGGCTTCAGCCGGGCCAAAAGCGTTCCCCTCAAAGGCGCCCTCTTTTTGAGCTACTCATTCCCAACGCGTTCAAGAGGACTCAACTCCGCTCCTGTCTCCCGCGAAAAGTCGATAGCGTTCAATTACGGCTGTCGCTCCTTCATCCCCTCTGCCGTTCCGCCTCTCCATCGTTCGGGGAGCGACGCCGCGCAACCCCCTTTGCCGAGGCCGCGGATCCAGGCGGTTCACGGAACGGTTCCACAGCAATGCGCTCGTAACTCACCTCCAGCACCGTCAGGGACTCTGTCCCACCCGGCGCATGCAGAACTACGCTGTCACCTGCCGCCGACTTCATCAACGCGCGCCCCAGTGGCGACACCCAGCTGATGTGGTTGCGGTTGAGATCGACCTCGTCGGTGCCCACGATGCACACCACCCGCTCCGCCCCCGCCGCATTGGCATAGCGCACCGTGGCCCCGAAGTACGCCCTCATCTCCGCCTGCCTCGATCGGGGAGCTTCCGGATCCACCACTTCCGCGGCTTCAATTCGCTTCGTGAGAAAACGAATCCGCCCGTCGATCTGCCGCAGTCGCCGCTTGCCGTACTGATAATCGGCGTTTTCGCTGCGATCGCCGTTGCCCGCGGCCCACGCCACCACCTCCGCCACAGCCGGGCGGTCCCGGGTAAGCAGAAACCGGTGCTCCTCTCTGAGGCGCTCAAGCCCTCCGGGCGTGATGTAGTTTTTGACCGGCGTCGCGGGCGGGTCCGCTTGTGGTCTTCTCGTAAATCCTTTCCGCATCCCGCAGTCCTCCCCGCGCCAATCCAGTGGGCGCCACTGGCCTTCATAGAGATATGGGAAAGTACAAATCCCGCAGCGCACGAAGCGCGTCTCCCCACCACCGGTGCCCGCAAGCAAGCACCCAAAGCGTCAATCTCCGCGCAAAGCAGTTGGCCCCACCGCAGGTGCCCGCAAGCAAGCACCCAAAGCGTCAATCTCCGCGCGAAGCGGTTGGCCGCACCGCAGGTGCCGAAGCGGTTGGCCGCACCGCAGGTGCCGAAGCAGTTGGCCCCACCGCAGGTGGCCGCAGGTGGCCGAAGGTGGTTAGAACTGCACGTTCGGCACCTGCTGCGCCGCCGGGCTCGCCGTGAAATACGCGCTGTTCTGCTTGAACCCTGCAATCCCCGCCCAAATGCTGTTGGGAAATTGCAGCACATACGTGTTGTAAGTCTGCAGGGCGTCGTTATACCGCTTGCGCGCCACGCTGATCCGGTTCTCCGTGCCCGCCAACTCGTCCTGCAGTCGCATGAACTGGTCGCTCGACCGCAGTTGCGGATAGTTCTCCGTCAACGCCAGCAGTCGCCCAAATGCGGAGTCCAATGTGCCATTGGCCTTGATCTTCGCCTCCGGCCCCTGCGCGCTCAACAATCCCGCACGCGCATTGGCGATATCGGCATACACGCTGTTCTCTTCCTTCGTGAATCCCTTCACCGTCGAAACCAGGTTCGGAATCAGATCCGCGCGCCGCTCCAATTGCACATCGACCTCGGACCATTGCGACTTCACGTTCTGATCCAGCGATACCATCTGATTCTTTGCGCTCACATAACTGCCGCCGACCATCAGCAGAGCGAGAACCAACACACCCACAATGCCCAGCGCAATCCAAAGTCCCTTCATAGCGTCTCTTCTCTCCTCCGGCTCGCCGCAGCGAGCCCCTTCAAAGCTAGTCTCTATTCCCTATTCCCTATTCCCTATTCCCTACTCCCTATTCCCTGCCCTCACCAACTTCCCCCCGCCCCACCACCACCAAAGCCACCGCCACCAAATCCACCAAACCCGCCGCCTCCGCCTCCACCACCGCCGAAGCCGCCTCCCCCTCCACCACCAAATCCACTGCCCAGCCAAGGAGTGCCGCGCGACCCGCCACCAAACAATCCCGCAAACAGCAGGACTCGCAACAACCCAAATCCGCCAAAGAACAGGAAGATCAGCAGGAACACAAAAAACGGCGCGATCGACCCGCCATGATGCACTGTCTGCTGCTCCACCTCCGGCGCGCCGGTCAGCGTCACACCCGCATCCGTCGCGATCACCTGCGCTACCTGCCCCGCCGCCAGCGTCACCGCACTGTCGTAGTCCTTCGCGCGCAGGTAAGGAACCATCGAGCGCCCAAAGTCCCCGACCTTGGCGTCGTTCAGAATTCCTTCAAGCCCGTAGCCCACATCGATGCGGTATTTGTGGTCGTCCACCGCCAGCAGAATCAGAGCGCCACGATCCGACCCCTTCTTGCCCATCTTCCACTTGTCTTCCAGCTCGTTGGCAAAGTCGGCCGAGTCTTCCCCATCCAGATTGTGAACCGTCACAATCGCCAGTTGCGCATTCGCCTTCGAGTGATCCAGCTGATTGCACAGGCTGTCCAACTGCGCAATCGCCTGCGGCGAAAGCACCTGCGCATAATCGCTTACATAATCGGTAGGCTTGGGCAGGTCCTTCACCTGCTCGGCATGCAACGCCAAGCCAGTGAGACACACAATTCCCGCCAGAACAATCCGGCAAGCCCTCATAGAAGAGCGATAAAAACCTTTCATCGCTACCAATTGTACGTGTGCGGGCGCCCCGCGGTTCCACAACGCCTAACCGCCGTCCGTCTATTCCATCTTCGCTCCTGTCACGTCCAAGCCGCTCTTAGCCAAATCAGGCTGGTGGCTTCTCCCCCGCCAAAAAATCCTTCAATTGCCTCCATCCAATGGGTATAGTCCTTGCATACGTCTTCCCCCAGAAGAGGTTCGTCTTTGGTGCGACGCTTCTGCACTCTGCTCGTCCTCCTCCTCCCCGCCGCTCTCGGCCTGCACGCTCAGGCCCAGGTCACACCCGCGTCTGCTGCTTCCACGCAGGTCACTCTCGGCCAATCCTCCGTTCCCCTCTATGGACCATGGAAATTCACCGTCGGCGACTCCCCCACCGATCCAAAAACCGGCCAGCCCCTCTGGTCCGGATCCAACTTCAACGACTCGTCCTGGGAGACAGTCGACCTCAAACCCAAAACCGGTGCTCTCGATCCGCTCTCCGGCATCACCGGCTACGTCCCCGGCTGGACAGTCCAGGGCCATCCCGGCTATTGGGGCTACGCCTGGTATCGCATCCGGGTCCACGTTCAGGCCCCGTCCGGTCAGGACCTCGCGCTCGTCGGCCCCGCCAACGTCGATGACATCTACCAGGTCTTCGCCAACGGCAGCCTCGTCGGCCAGTTCGGCGACTTCGCCGGCAGAACTCCCACCGCCTTCTACACGCAACCCATGATGTTCCAGTTGCCCGGTCCGGCCGCCGACCACGACGCGTCCACTGAGGTCATCGCCTACCGCGTCTTCATGATGCCGTCCACCCTCTCTGAAGTGGCCGACGTCGGCGGCTTTCACTCTGCCCCCGTCCTCGGAGACGCCGCTACCGTCGCCGCCGGCTATCAGCTCAGTTGGCTTGAGCTCATCCGCGGCTACGCGCTCACCGCCGCGCAAGTGCCCCTTTTCGGCCTCATGGCCATTGTGGCCTTCACCCTCATCCTCTTTGACCGGTCCGACAAGGTCTACCTCTGGATCGGCGGCCTCTTCCTCCTGCAGGCCGTCTCCATCGCCTACTCCGTCTCTTGTTCGTGGACCCAGTTCTTCAGCATCACCGCCGGCCAATTGGTCAATGACAGCTTCATGACCGCACTCATCTTCGCTGGATGGGTCATGGTCTGGTGGGTCTGGTTCGGGCGTCAGCGCCCCTCATGGACACCTCTCGCCGCCGCAATTCTCAGCCTGCTCTTCCTCATCACCAACATCATCGGCCAGGAAATTATTGTGGGCCTTGTCCCGCATTCCGTCTCCGAGGTTTTTCTTCCCGCCTCCATCGTGGTCCGCCTGCTCATCCTCGCTCTGCAACTCTGGATCGTCTTCCAGGGCATCCGCAGCCAGGGCTTCGAAGGCTGGATCGTTCTGCCCGCAGTCCTGCTCTGGGGTGTCAGCACATTCAACACAGAACTGGTTCTTTTTCGCGTCCCGATCCGCTGGTCGGTCTTCGGATTCAGCATCCGGCTTGCCCATATCTCCAATCTGCTTCTCGTCCTCGTCATCGGATTGCTCCTCCTCCGCCGCTTGCTCAAGTCGGTCCAGAGTCAACGCCAGATGGCCCTCGATGTGAAACAGGCGCAGGAAGTGCAGCAGATGATCCTTCCTGAAGCGCGCACCGCCCTTCCCGGCCTCGTCATCGAAAGCGAGTACCGGCCCGCCCGCGAAGTCGGTGGCGATTTCTTCCAGATCATTCCCAATCCCGTCGACGACAGTCTTCTCATCGTTGCTGGCGACGTAGCAGGAAAGGGCCTGCAGGCCGGCATGCTCGTTGCCCTGCTCGTCGGAGCCATTCGCACCGCGGCCAGCTTCAACACCGATCCGCGCTACGTCCTCGATCAACTCAACGAGCGATTGCTCGGCCGCAGCAATGCACAGGCCACCTGCCTCGCCCTGCGTGTCAGCGTCGACGGCTCTGTCACCCTTGCCAACGCCGGCCACATGGCGCCCTATCTCAACGGCGAAATGATGCCCGTCGAGGGCGCTCTCCCCCTCGGTATGCTGCAGCGGCCAGATTTTTCCGTCATGCGTTTCAAATTGCAGCAGAACGACAAGCTCGTCCTGCTCTCCGACGGCGTAGTCGAAGCCATGGACGCCGATGGCCATCTCTTCGGCTTCGAACGCGTCCACCAGTTGCTCCACACAGCGCGGTCCGCTACAGACGTAGCCACCGCCGCCCAGCAGTTCGGTCAGGAAGACGACATCAGCGTCATCTCCGTCACCCGCACCGCCGTCACCGAACTCGCTATGGCCTGACCAAGTGTGCCCCAGCTTCATCGCGGCGGGTGCCCCATCCATCGCAGCTTATCCGCGATGGGTGGGAAAGCACGAACCCCAACAGCGGAGCGACCGTGAAGCAGAGGGAAGCCCCTCCCCGGCATAACTCATGAGCAGCTGACGGATTGCCCACCACTCGACCACAAACCACCGTGAGCGCCGCAAGATGTTGAAAACTTGCGCTAAGATTGGGCGAACCAAAGAGACTCGATTGGATGGAACCGGATGGATTATGCGCACTCCATGGTGTGTAGTTTGCTTGGGGCTGCCCCGGCACTCGCCATCTTCTTTCTTCTCCGCCCCAAACGCAGAGCATGGATTCCGCCTCTCGGCTGGTGGTTCTTTCTGGTCCTGGGATCCGTCGTTTTCTTCTATGGTATGTCCCACTCGACTGTACCGTCGTTTGCGCCGCGGGTCACGGCAGTGGGCTGGGCTTATGGCTACATGGAGCGGGAAGTCCATACCGGCTATCATCACGACACAATCCGCGGCTTTCGATTCGCACCTGAGGGCGGGGGAGGCGGTGGGCCCATCAACATCGAAACAGAAATCAGCCTTCTAGACACGGCGCACCCCGAGATTTTCAATGGACAACTCTTTCGTATCGTCTATCTCAACGACAACCAAAGAGTCTTAAAGAATGAGGCAATTGACATTACCGTCTTGACAGGTGAGCACAAGGGCTTTCATGGCTCTATCGATGCTCGCCCAGTTGGGAAATGGCTTGCGATCCCGATTGGGGCTTTATTTGGAATTTTTGGATTCTATGGCCTTCGATACATGGAGAAAGATGCCATCTCTGCGGCTTCGGAGGACGATGATGCGCCTTCGACTTGAACGAAGTGCTCTTACGGATGTATCACCGCAAGTGGTGATCCCAAAATCGGATAACGTCCGGGTTGCCCACGACATTCGCAGGACACAGAGTGCGACGATAAATTGTCGAAAGGCGGGTGGCCCGGGCATGAGAATCTCACAGTGATGTGAGAACTGTGCCCGTTCATCGCGTTGTTTGCGATGAGCGGGAGTTGGGCCCGAAGAGCACGAAAGTCGACTCCCCACCCCGGCGGGAATCCCAGGTGCCTGGCATTTGGGCACCTGGGAAAGCACGCACCCTCACAGAGCGCGAAGCGCAGTTGGCCCCACCGCAGGCCGGGGCCCTCACCGATAGGTCCACGTCCGTGGGGTGGAGATGGCTTGTCAAGAGGCGATTCGAAAAACAGTTTGTAACTCCCTTTAGCATCAACACAAAAAACTTCACCAAAATGTAAATAATTACGGGCAAAGAGCGCACACTATAAACAGTAGAGGATATGGAGCAGCGCAGTTAGCCCCACCGCAGGTGGATGGGTGGGAATCTTCGCCACCGTCGCTACCATAACCCTCGTAGGCAGACGAATCTGCGGCTAACTTCTTTCATAAGAGTAATTTAGCACGCTTCCCCGTCGTTAACCCGTTTAAGCCGAGGAATTTACGCCCAGAGTCTACCCCCCCCGGGGGTCCTGTTGAAAACTGTGCTGCCATGTCGACGGCCCATCGCTAAAAACCGACAGCAAGCCTCAGTCCCCGCGCGAAGCAGTGGCCACGACAGACCTTGCCCTGGGCTTGCCGAAGCGACCAGTCCTCGCACCCCAGGCGCCTGAAAGCTGATGGCGAATAGCGGATACTGAAGAAGCTATGACCGACCTTCGTCCCCCCATCGCCCAGAAGCAGCACACCGAAACCAAGGTTCACTCGACAACCCTCACCGACGACTACGCCTGGCTCCGCAACAAGGAAAACCCCGAAGTCATCGCCTATCTCGAAGCGGAAAACGCCTACGCCGAAGCTGTCACCGCATCCCTCGCACCGCTGCGCCAGCAGCTTTACGACGAGATGCTCAGCCACATCAAGCAGACCGACGTCTCCGTTCCCGTCCGCAACGGCGACTGGTGGTACTACACCCGCACCGAAGAGGGCCTGCAATACGCCATCCACTGTCGCAAGCAGGCATCTGCGGAAACCGCTGCGCGCACCACCGCCGAGTCCCTGCGGCACCTGGAAGAACACATCCTCCTCGACGGCAACGAACTCGCCAAAGACCACGCGTTCTTCGCCATCGGCGCCATTGAAATCTCCGATGATGGCCGCTGGCTCGCCTACACGACGGACACGACAGGCTTCCGTCAATACGCGCTCCACATCAAAGACCTCGCCACAGGAGAAACGCTTGCAACATCCGTCGAGCGCGTAGGCTCCGTCGTCTGGGCCGCCGACAACAAGACGCTTTTCTACACCGTCGAAGACGACATACAGAAACGCCAGTTTCAGCTATGGCGTCACCAGTTGGGCACAGAACACAGCGCCGACACGCTCGTCTATCAGGACGACGATGAGCGCTTTAATGTCGCCGCCGGCCGCACGCGCGACGACAAGTACCTCATCCTGGAGTCAGCCAGCCACATCACCAGCGAGTGCTGGTTTCTCGCCGCCGACCAACCTGAAAGCAAATTCACCCTCGTTGCTCCGCGCCAGGATGACCAGGAATACTCCATCGACCATCGCAACGGCCTCTGGTACATCCGCACCAACGACAAGGGCCGCAACTTCCGCCTCGTCACCGCGCCCGTAGCCGCTCCCGGCCGCGAAAACTGGACCGAACTCATTCCCCACCGCGACTCGGTCATGCTTGAAGATGTGGACCTGTTCGCCGGCTTCTTCTTCGCCTGCGAACGCGAAGACGGCCTGCCCCGCCTGCGTCTTTGGTCCTTCGCAGGCGACGGCCGCGAAGCAACGCCGACTCGCGAAATCATCTTCCCCGAGCCGGCTTACAGCGCCCACCCGCACATCAACCGCATCTTCACGACCACCACCTACCGCTACGCGTACCAATCGCTCGTCACGCCCAGCTCGGTGTATGAATACGACATCGCCACCGGCACATCCGAGTTACTCAAGCAGGTTGAAGTTCCCGGCGGATTCGATCGCGACCTCTACGCCAGCGAACGCGTACACGCTACCGCCCCCGACGGAGTGCAGGTGCCCGTCTCCCTCGTCTACCGCAAAGACATGCGCAAACGCGGTCGCAATCCCCTCTATGTCTATGGATACGGCTCCTACGGCTATTCCCTTCCCCTCGGCTTCAGTGGGAACCGCCTCAGCCTGCTCGATCGCGGCATCGTCATGGCCTACGCGCACATTCGCGGCGGCGGCGATCTCGGCGAGCCGTGGCACGATGCCGGAAAAATGCTAGTCAAGCGCAACACCTTCACCGACTTCATCGCCGGTGTCGAGCACCTCACCGAACACGGCTACGGCGATCCCGCGCGTGTCGCCATCGAGGGCGGATCGGCGGGCGGATTGCTCATGGGTGCCGTCGTCAATCTGCGCCCCGACCTTTTCCGCGCCGTCCTCTCCCACGTTCCCTTCGTCGATGTCATGAACACGATGCTCGACGCATCGCTCCCGCTTACCGTTCCTGAATACGAAGAGTGGGGCAATCCCAACGAAGAGCCATACTTCAGCTACATGCTCAGTTACTCGCCCTACGACAATCTGAAACCAGCGAGTTATCCGGCCATCTTAGTCAAGACCTCCCTCTATGACAGCCAGGTCATGTATTGGGAACCAGCCAAGTACGTCGCCAAACTCCGCACCCTCAAGACCGACAACCAACCGCTTCTGCTCGTCACCAACATGCAGGCCGGCCACGGCGGCGCCAGCGGCCGCTACGACTACCTCAAAGAAATCGCCTTCGACTACGCATTCCTTCTCCGCGAGTTAGGCATCGCGAACTGAAGGCTGAAGAAACGCCTCAAAAGCGTTGAAGGACCATTTGGCAGAATTTGTGGTGGGCGGTCAGGGACTCGAACCCCGGACTTCCTGCTTGTAAGGCAGGCGCTCTAACCAACTGAGCTAACCGCCCACGGATGGCGGGAAGGACTCGAAAGTCCTCTAGCCATCATACCAGCGACTCGCACTGGTCGCGCACCGCCACTATCTCGGCATCGGCGATTGATACACTTGCCTCGTGAGCCGTTTAATCGTGAACGCCGACGACTTCGGCCTGACCTCCGGTGTCAACCAGGCCATCATCGAGTTGCACAAAGCCGGCGTCCTCACCAGCACCACGTTGATGGCAAAAGCCGCAGCCACCGAAGAGGCCCTCGCACTGGCCCTCGCGAATCCATCGCTCGGCGTAGGCTGTCACGTCGTCCTTGTCGACGGCGAACCCGCTCTTCCACCTGAAACAATTCCAACTCTCGTCGACAAAAAAACAGGCCGCTTTCCTTCCGCGCTCACCACATTTCTCAAGCGCCTCTACACCGGCCGCATCCGCTCCGAAGAAATTACAGCGGAGGCCGCCGCACAGATCGCTCTGCTCCAAAGCAGCGGCCTTCGCCTCACTCACATTGATACCCACAAGCACACGCACATGTTTCCCGCTGTGCTTCGTCCCATCTTGCGCGCCGCTCATGCCGCCGGCATCCGAGCGGTTCGCAATCCCTTCGAACCCGAGTGGGCCGTTCGCGCCACCCCGCGCGCCTCCTGGATTCGCACCGCCGAAGTCTTCGCTCTACGTCAATTCGGCCCGTTCTTCCGCCGCCTCCTCGCGCAACATGGCTTCGAAACTACCGACGGAACCATCGCCGTAGCCGGTACAGGAGTCCTTGACGCCAACATGGTCCGTTCCCTGCTTTCCAAGCTCCCCGACGGCACATGGGAACTCGTCACGCATCCCGGCTACAACGACGCCGACCTCGACAAAATCCATACCCGTCTCCGCGCCTCCCGCGATATCGAACGCAACGCCCTCCAGGCCATCACAGAATTTCCCGCGATCGAGCTCACCTCTTTCGCCGGCCTGCTTCCAACGCCTCCCGCAGCCACGATCATTTAACCTTCAATCTGCATCCCTCAATCGCCCCCGCGCGTCCAAAGCGAAGAAGGCCACAGAAACGGAGCAAGTCAACTCCATGCGCATCGGCATCACCTGCTACCCCACATATGGCGGTTCCGGCGTAGTCGCCACCGAGTTGGGCATTGAGTTGGCCACAGCCGGCCACGAAGTTCACTTCATCTCCTATTCGCAGCCCTTCCGCCTCAGCGGCCGCGATGACGGCATCTTCTACCACGAGGTGCCCGTCTCCAGTTACCCGCTTTTCGAGTTCCCCCCTTACGACCTCGCCCTCGCCTCGCGCATGGCCGAAGTTGCCGAGTTTTACGAACTCGATCTTCTTCACGTCCACTACGCCATTCCTCACTCCGTCAGTGCGCTACTGGCCCGCCAAATGCTCGAAGCCCGTGGTCGCCGTCTTCCCTTTGTCACCACACTGCACGGCACCGACATTACGCTCGTTGGACTCGACCGCAGCTACCTGCCCATCACCCGCTTTTCCATCCAGCAGAGCGATGGCGTCACCAGCATTTCAAATTACCTGAAGGCAAAGACCCTCGAAGACTTCGGCGTCACGCGCCCCATTGAAGTCATTCCCAATTTCGTCAATTGCGATGTCTACACACCCTGCAAAGATGAGGTCGTCCGCGCCGAGGCACGCAAGCGCCTCGCCAAACCCGGCGAGGCGATCCTGATTCATCTATCGAACTTCAGGCCGGTCAAACGTGTGGCCGACGTGGTCAAGGTCTTTGCGCGCGTGGTCGAGCAGGTGCCCGCGCGGCTTGTGCTCGTCGGCGACGGGCCAGACCGCTCCGCGGCCGAGTGGCTCGCCCACGACCTGCGCATTAACGACAAAATCCACTTTCTCGGCAAGCAGGAGCGCGTCAATGAGCTGCTTCCGCTCGCCGACCTCATGCTGATGCCCAGCCAGTTGGAGTCCTTCGGCCTCGCGGCACTCGAAGCCATGGCCTGCAAGGTGCCCACCATCGCCACCCGCGTCGGCGGCGTTCCCGAGCTGATTGACGATGGAGTTACAGGGTTGCTTTATCCGGTGGGAAGTGTGGAGGAGATGGCCGATGGCGCGATTGCACTGCTTAAGGATCCCGACCGCCTCGAAGTCATGCGCGACGAAGCCCGCAGAACCGCACGCACTCGCTTCTGCTCAACCCTCGTTCTGCCGCTCTACGTCAAGTACTACGAGCAGGTTCTCGCCGGCATAAGCTGAAAGTTTTTCGCGTCAGCTACGCAGCAATGTCCGGCTCAAATCGAGGCGTAAATCCCAGCGTCTTCCAAAACTCCCGCACCAGCGCCACGGTCTCCTCAGAAACCTGCGGCCCCGTGCGCAATAGCAATCCGGACCCCGCTTCCAGGGTCCCTCCGGCCAGCTCACTCGCTTCAGCCACAATTGCCACGCACTTGTCCGCGCGATAGGTACAATTCGCCAGATCTGCAATCGAGAGCCGCGTCGAGGGCGTAGCCAGCACCGTGCGCGGCGGAGCCATCCGGTCCAGCAACCAGAAAATCTCCAGCTTCGATTCCAATTCATCCGGCACGCAGTCAATCGCCAGATCTGCCTCGCGCACCGCATCCTCAATGGTCGAGACAAACGCAACCGCCGCCGTACCCTGCCCCTCGCCCAGTAGTTCGGCTCCCAATTGCTGGCGCAAAGCCTCACGCGCGTGGTGCAGGTTAGCCGGCATCACATCTTCCAAGGTCACGCGGAACCCCGCGCGGGCAGCCGCGAGCGCCAGCCAGCGCCCCAGTGGCCCGGCCCCAATAATGGCCACATTCAATTGAAAGTCCTTACTTGACCACCAGGGCCTGCGCTACGTCTTCGGCGTTTGGTTTGGATTGCAGCAAATGCTCGGCCACACGCGCGCGCTCCTCGTCGGAGAGGGTAGGAATGGTCGCCAACACCCGTCGCAAGGTCACGGCAACATCGTCAATGTAATTCATCAGGCGGATCGCTTCTCCGGATAACGGCATGGGTTCCCTCGTTTTTGGAATCTCCCTTAATTGTAGGTGGTGAGGTCGACAGACGAAAAGCCGAGGCGGCGCTTCGTAACTCCTCCCGCTTCCCAATGCAACCATCAATCCATCCCGCCGGCTCTCAGTCCCAACTCATTTGCCGCGTAACCTGGCATTCTCCCGCTCCAATTCCTCAAGTCGGCGCCGCATCGGCTCAAGCGTCTTTGCCAGCTCTTCCTGCGAATAGCGCGGCGTAATGTGCTGCGGGCAATTCCAGTCGAACCCCTCCACATGAATCAACATCGCCCTCTCCGCAGGCGTCTGCTCCCCCGGCATGCGTAACCGTTCCAGCCATTCCCTGGCTGCTGGCGAATCTTCAAGTATCTCGGCATGTCCCAGAATTTTTAGCCGGCTCTGCGCCGGATAGTCCATCAGGAACAGCGCTACACGATCGTCGTGTAGCAGGTTGCCCGTGCTCACGTATTGCTTGTTACCCCGCAGGTCCGCAAATCCCAAGGTCCGATCGTCCACCACATGCAAGAACCCCTTCGGCCCACCGCGAAACTGGATGTAAGGCCAACCCGTTTCGCTCACCGAAGCCATATAAAACCCATCGCGCGTCGACACAAACTCTCGCTCGTCCGGTCCTAACCGATCGCCCGCCTCGCCGGCCTGCTCCACGCGCTCATATTGCCTCCGGCTGTGGTGCAACTCCTGCTGCTGTTTCACCAGCGGCGTAAACGCGATTTCTGCAAAACGTCGGCTCATAGGTCCCCTTTAGTGCGCATTCCTCTGGATTACCGACGGCAGCATTTCGATGCAACGATTGCGTTCCTTTTCCTCGAATTTCCTGTTGACAGGAGCCAAGCCAATCGGGAAATCTGCATTTAATCTTGAGCACTTCTCGCTGGTAACCCTCGGGCCTTGAACAAGGATGGATGGGCTTGCGCGTACCGTGCGCCCCAGTCGCATGCACCTGCAAAGCCCGTCGATGAAAGGAATCGCTGTGAATAGACTTCCCCTGCTCTCCTTCTGCCTCCTCCTGCCGCTCTGCACTGTCGCCTTCGCCCAGGATGAAGACTCCGAAGGATGCAAAGACTCCGCCCTTGTTACCCGTATGCCCGGCAGCGTGATTCACAGTTGCGACAACAAGGAATACGACCAGTTCGACATCACCGTCAGCAGCGACGACTCCCAACCCAAGAAGCACGTGGAAGGCGAATTGCACAGTTGGGACTATGGAACACGCGAGGGCGTCAGTGACATCCAGGTCTACCGCAATCTTGAAACCGCGTTGCGCACCGGAGGTTTCCACATCGTCTACGAGAGTTCACCTGGCTACATCGCAGCCAACAAAGGCACAACGTGGGTCGTCATTGAAAACAGTGGCAGCTACTATTACCAGACCATCATCACCGAACAGCAGATGAAGCAAGAAGTGACCGCCGATGCCTCCTCCCTGCAAGACGAGCTGACCAGGAGCGGCCACGTTGCTGTTTATGGAATTCTCTTCGACACCGGCAAGGCGACGCTGCAGCCATCTTCAGAAGACACGCTGAACGAAATCCTGAAGATGCTGCAACAGAACACTGACCTCAAACTCCGCATCGAAGGCCACACTGACAACGTCGGAGCGGCCGCGACCAATCAGGTGCTCAGCGAAAAGCGCGCCCAGGCCGTCCTTGCCTGGCTCGTCAGCCATGCCATCGCCGCAGATCGACTCACCGCGAAAGGGTATGGAGACACCAAGCCGGTCGCCGATAATTCGACTGACGATGGCCGAGCCAAAAATCGCCGCGTCGAACTAGCGAAGCAATAGTAAGAGGTCTACCATGAACATGCTCCGCAGTGCTTTATCGTCACGAACGCGGGCGTTCGCAATCGGGCTGGCGCTCGCTTGGTTCTCGCCTCTTCTTCTTTCCGCGCAGAACGGACTCCGCACCCCCACTGCCGAAGAACGCCAGATCATCAACCACTATCGCGACGTCCTGTATGCACTCCTCAATGCCATGGAGAATGACGACTGGCAGGACAGTTCCGTCTCCCGATTCGATATTGATGACGGCGTTCTAATCGGACACAATCCCACTGTGCCGCTCGATATCGATGAGTCGATCGCGCGGGAATACCGCATTCGGCCCGGCTCCCCGCTCTTTCAACAGCAGATCGCACCCTTCCTCGCACAGGTGCAGGCAGCCGGCCAGGATGCACAGAAGCTGTCCGATCTCGCCGGAAAGTTAAAGCCCAGCCATGTCCACATCAACGTTCACTTCAATGTGCCAAACGTCACCATCGAACCGCCGCCTTCGCAGAATTCTGACCTCAAGCTCAAGGGCGTAGCCATGAGTTACGAGACGCAAGCCGAGCCGGCCAAGGAAAAAGCGGTCACGCTCCTCTTCGGCGATTGGAAATCAACGGACTGGAATTCCGAACACCGTTGGTTCCACTTCCACTTCCAACACCCCGGCAGCTACCCCGCCATTGAAAACATCGTCATCGAGTTGCAAGGTTCCCCCGCGCGCATTGACGAGCTCTTGCGCTCCACCGACTGGCAGCAAGTCAACGGCGCACTGGCACTTCAAAACCACTGAGACCCTCTCTCCGCCTGCGCTTGTAAGCTGCGTCACCACGTGCAGTGCCGCACAATCCTCCTTGCGCCGAATCCGCGTGCAGGCCGGTCCCAAAGATTGTGAAACCAACACCCATCTCGTCCCGTCTTTCAGGACAGGTGCTGCAGCAAGGGGCGACAAAATGAAAAACGGCGCGGTAGTCCTTGCGTCACTTGTTTTGTTGGGTGCGGCTTTCGAAATTCAGGCCGCGCGAGCGCAGTCTACACAGGCTCAGGAAGTAACAACGGACGGACCAGGTACGCTAGTTCTTCCAGTGAGCACCAAAGTCGAGCTCGCCGTAACCGCTCCACTTTGGACTAAAACAGCGAAAACCGGCGACGCACTCTACGCCCAGACCAGCTTTCCGGTCACGGCGGGCTCCTCAATCGCAATTCCCGCGGGCACCTATGTGCAGGGCATTGTCAAAGCCGTCACCGGCCCAACGAGGAAAGCCAACCGGGCTGATATCCAGGTGCTCTTCACGACCATTATCTTTGCCAACGGCTACACGATCGTCTTGCCCGATGGTTCTGCAGCAGGAACAGCCGCAGCGGCTCCAGCGGCCACCGCAGCCAAACTAACTGTCCAGGTTGGAACACAGAACGACCTGCTGCTCGATAACGGCGCGCAAATGGAGATGACATTGGCCGCGCCCCTCGCGCTCGATGCGACTCAAGTTGCGCGCGCCATCCCCCTCACCCGGCCGTTGGAACTCGGTAAGTTCAGGTCGGCCACGCTTTGCCGGCCCACGCCTGGAACGCCCGGTACGCCTGGTTCTCCGGATACAGTAATTCCTGGTTCTCCAGGCACACCCAGCACGACAATCCCCGGCGGCCCCGACATGCCCGACATCACCATTCCCGGCACCCCGGCCACGCCCGATACCATCATTCCGGGCACACCTGGTACGCCTGGGTTCGCGGGCACCAGTTGCCCCGCCGCCCCCATTGTTATTTCCAGCGAGCCACTCTCGCTCCCGCTCGGCCCCATTCAAGCGGCCAAGCCATCAACTACCAACTGATTCGTTTGTCCGCACTTCCCGTCTCACGGGAAAGGGAGATGAACCATGCATTTTCGCCTTGTTGCCTTGCTCCTGATCGCATCACTTTGTAGCGCGCAGACTCCAACAGCGATTCCTGCCGCGGCCGGACCCGCAACACCAGGCACGCCATCCGTCTCGGTGACTGTTCCGCAAGGAACAACCATTGCCCTGACATTGGTGAGTTCCATCCGCAGCAAAACCACCAAGCCCGGCGACCCGGTACGTGCCATGGTTGCCTTCCCCGTAACAGTAGGGACGCAGCTTGCAATCCCTGCGGGCACCTACGTCGAAGGCACCATCAATGCCGTTACGGCGCGACCACCGCATGGGCAGGCGCCCGAGGTGCAGTTGCACTTTACGCGGCTGCTGTTCTCCAATGGCTATTCGGCGCCGCTTGACGCTGATAACACACAAGCATTGTTGGTCGGTCCTGAGTTCAATCCGCAACCGATCGCTGAACTCGCCGACGCTCGCGACGGCGCACCGATACTTGGCGAGGGCTTCGGCGGGCCCGCGCAGAATCCACCCACCCTGCCGCCTTTGCCGCGCGAAGGCCCCAACCCTGCTGTGGTCGCAGGCGCGACAATCGGTGGAACCGCCCTTTTGCTTGTGCTGGGTTTGGTGCTGGGGCATCGTCATATGACGAATACGGATTACATACTCTTTGACGGTGGCTGGCAGTTTCAAATCGCACTGCAACAACCCCTCACGCTCGACGCTTCTCAGGTGGCCGCGGCCGCATTGAGCACCCCGATGAAATAGAAGATCAATCTCCAGCTGCAGCGAGACGCTCGCCGCCCATCCAAATCAAAACACCGCCCGTACGCGCCAAGGCGGCCCATCCTCCCACAAGGATTGGACCGCCTCAGTGCATTCCGGAGAAACTTGCTTGCCCGCCGGAAACTTGATCTCGCCGATAGCGAGAAGCTTAGAGAGTCCGCTTGAAAAGCGGCGTTGCAATCAACAGCGTGCCGATGCCGAAGGCGAATAGGAACAGCAGGTCATATTGAATCGCTACAAAGCCGCCGTCCTTGAGCAGAATCGCTTTGAATCCGTGAATGGCGTAGCTGAACGGGTCCACAACCGCAATGGCGCGAAGCCATTTGGGAAACGCCGCAATGGGGTAAACGGCGCCCGATGGAAAATAAAGCAGTGTGTTCAGCACGCCAAACATAGCGCGCGGCACCAGCGGATCGTCCACTCGCACCATCATCAGGAACATCATGCCGTTGAATGCGAGCGACGTGCCAAGGATGAGCAAAAACAGTTCGAGGTCCGCCATCGGGTTGAAGATCGTGCCGAGGCCGGCGATCAATGTCCCAATCACCGAAAGCGAAATGCCGCTCATCACTGCCTTGATCGCGCCTGCTACGTTGAGACCCATCACCAGTTCAAGCTTGCTGATCGGTGTAACCAGATACCCCTCGTGCACCCCGCGCGCCTTGTCATCGATGTAGAGCATGCCGCCGCCAATCATCACCGAGATGTACATGGCCAGTGCAATGCACCCGGGCAGCAGGTACTTCATGTACTCCACGTAGGGATACAGCTCTACAATCTCTAACGCGATGCTCTTGACGACTCGATCCTGAATCACCGGTGCGTTGAGCGCATTAACCAGCGATTGCATTTCGCCCTCAAGCGACGAGCTCATGAACTGGTCTGAGTTATCGACTACCAGGCCAATGCTCGGCGCGTCCTGCGCATAGACTCTCCGCGAATACTGCGCCGGAATAATAACGGCCGCATCTACCTTTCCGGTGCGCACATCCTCACGCGCCGTAGTCTCGTCGTCGTAGTTGACCGTCGTAAAGGTCGCAATGTTGACTGCCACCGCGTCAAATGCTTCGTGTACTTTCACGGCCTGCGGACCATGATCGTAATCCACCACCGCCACGCGCGCTCCGCGGATCTTGCCCCCAAATGCATTTCCCAAAATGATGAGCTGCACCAGCGGCAGCATCATCGACATGATCATCAGCACCGGGGAGCGGAAGAACTTGCGCATTTCGCGCTCGACAATTGCCATCATTCTGTTCATGGCTGCGCTCCCGGCCGCGGTGGCATTTGAAAGACGGCCTTCACCTGTTCATCGCGAAGTTGCCGCCCGGTGTAGTGAACAAATACGTCGTCGAGCGAAGTGTTCTGCACGCTCAGGGATGTAAGTTGCTCGCCCAGGGATGCAGCCATCTCCACCAGCTGCGTAGTCGTGTGCGATCCATTGGAGGTCAACACACGATACACGCCCGCCGATTGCGACTGTACCTCGGTCACGTCAGGAAGTTTTTCAAGGCGCGCCTGCCACTCCGGGTCTTCCCGATCGAATTGCACCTCAACCACGTTCGAACCCGGCACGCTCTGCTTCAACTCCACCGGCGTGCCCAGCGCCACCAATGTGCCGTGATCGACAATCGCGATGCGATCACACAGGCGATCGGCCTCTTCCATGTAGTGCGTCGTTAGCAGCATCGTCAGGTTGCGCGTCTTCTTCAGATTGTTCAGCATCTCCCACACCGCGATGCGCGACACCGGATCGAGTCCCGTTGTCGGCTCATCGAGAAAGAAAATCCGCGGATCGTGCACCAGCCCGCGTGCAATCTCCAGCCGCCGCCGCATGCCCCCCGACAAGGTCTTCGTCTGCGCCCCACGCCACTTGGTGAGATCTACCGCTTCTAGCACTTCCGCAATGTTCTTCTCCCGCTGCGCCCGCGGTACGCTATAAAGCTTCGCGTAAATACTCAAATTCTCTTCAACCGTCAGGTCCTGATCGCTGGTCAGGGCCTGGGGAATCACCCCAATCATGCGCCGCACCGCATCCGAATCCTTCGACACATCGTAGCCGCCGACAATGGCCCTGCCGCTCGTGACCGGAATCAGCGTCGTCATCATGCGGATCAGCGTGCTCTTCCCCGCTCCGTTCGGGCCGAGCAAGCCGAATATCTCTCCCTCGGCTACGGAAAAGCTGACGCCTTTCACTGCCTCAAAATCCCCATAGCGCTTGACGATATTCTCAACTGCAATAGCAGCCTTTGCCGGGCCCTTGCCGTTGCCGTTGATCGCCACGCTGTGTTGTGCCGTCGCACTCATTGCTTCACCAGCTTGGCTTTCGGCACAAACACATTCGCCGTCATGCCCGGAACAAAACGCTCTTCCGCGTTTGGAATCAAAAGCTTGATCTGCACAGTCCGAATATCGCGTTTGCGGCCGCCGTTGATGTCGCGCTGCGTGGCAAAATCCGCCAGGGACGACTTCGCAATCACTTTTCCCTGCACCTCTGCGCCACTCGGCATCACCACGCGCAGCGAGTCACCCAGTTGCACGGCGTCCCCTTGCGTTTCCGGCAGGGGTGCATACACCCACGTTTGCGACAAATCCATCACAGTCGCAATGGTGCCTCCCGCGCTCAACACTTCGCCCTGCCGCGCAGCCAGCACATTCACTCTTCCCGTCACTGGTGCAAACACCTTGGAGTAGCCCAGTTCCACGCTCGCCTGATCCGCAAGCGCCTGCGCATTCTGCACCGCGCCCCGTGTCGATGCCACCGTGCGTTCAGAGACGGCAACCAGGAGTTCATGCGCACGCGCCTGTTTCAGCGCTGCTTCGGCCGCGGCAACATTCTCCTTCGCCGTGTCTACGGCGGCATGCGCCGCCTGCAGGCTGGTAATGGCCTCTTCACTGGACTGTTGGCTCATGATGCCTTGCTTGGCCAATGCGATCGTGCGCGTGGAATCGGCTTGCTGATGGTTCAGATTCGCCACCGCCTGCGATAACGCGGCCTGCGCGGCCCTCACCTGTGCCTCCGCATTCGTTGCGGCGCTCGAGGTTTCTCCCTCGTTCTGCCGCTGCGTCTCCACCGTCTCCCCCAGCTTTGACTGGTTGCTCGCCACAGTCGCTTCCGCTGCTTTGCGCGCTGCTGCCAGATCGTCGCTCTCGATCATGGCAATCAGTTGGCCAGCCTGCACCGACTGTCCTTCTTCCACGCTCAGCGTCTGGATGCGGCCCGGAATCTTCGCGCTCACCAGCACTTCATTCGCGTCCACGGTGCCAATCAGCACCAGGTCACTGGGCGGCTTGGCCGTTACCAGGTACCAGATGAGCGATCCCAGGGTGAGCACGCCCAGGATCATAAAAACTCTATTGCGCGCGTTCATCGTTCCTCCCAAATTTCCATCGATCCGGATTCAGTTCCGGCATCGGTGTGTCGGCAAGCACGCGTGCCGCAAGTTCGGCCCCATGCTCCCGATCTTTGAAGATTGCCTGTCCCAAAAACCGCACTAAGGCAGTTCTGCGCTGCGCCAGCGCCCCCGGAGCAAAAGGCTCAAACGGCAGCAGAATGCGCCACACCGGCGCACTCAGAAAATAGAAAACATTCGCCCCCAGCGTCGCCAGGTGGATCTGCATCCAGTCCGCATCAATCAATTCGCCCGACGCAATGCCTTCCCGCACCAGCGCCTCGTACATCGTCATCACCGGCGCAAAAACCCGCTTCACCAGCACCGGCAGCGCACCCGACTCGCCCTTATGCATGCGAATCATCTCCTGCTGCATAAGCCCTTGAAACTCGTGCTGCGTCAAAATCCGATCAAAGTGCTCCAGCGCCGAACGAAGCATCCGCTCCCCCGGCGAAGCCTCGCGCAGAAAAACCGCCATCGTTCTGTCGCGCACCTTTGCGGAAATCATCTCCAGCGCGGCGAGATAAAGGTTTTCCTTGCTCTCGAAGTAGTAGTAAAGCAGTGCCTTGTTCACCCCCGCCGTCGTGGCAATTCGATCTGTCCGGGCACCGGCCAGTCCGTTGGCGCTGAACTCCTTCAAGGCAGCATCCAGAATGCGCGCGCGAGACTCGGCTGCGCGGTCCGAAGGGGCGGTCGTGGTTTGGCTTGTCATAATTAACTAACTGGTTAGTAAATTAACCCAGCTTCCGGCGAATTTGCAAGCCCCGGACATGATCAATTCCCTAAATTTTCAATAAATGGTCATTTATTCATGAAGATAAACCCTGACAAATCTTGCCAGACCTCTGAAATAATGGCTCCGATGATGCAACATGCCCCTGGAACCCAGCCCATTCTCTGCGCTCCCCTGCTCCGCAAGGTGGATTCGAAGCTCATCGAGCTGCTCCGCACCCTCACTCCAGAGGAGTGGGACCTGCCCACCGTCGCCGGTCGATGGCGCGTACGCGACGTGGCCGCCCATCTGCTCGATACGCCTCTCCGCAAGCTCTCTCTGGTGCGCGACAAATGCTTTGTTGAGGCCGTCGACATTCGCTCTCCCCAGGATGTGATCGAACTGGTGAACCGGCTCAACAAAGAAGGAGTCGCAGTCTTCCGTCGCCTCAGTCCCCCCGTGCTAATCGACATGATGACGATCGCCTGCACTCAATCCGCCGACTTTCACGAGGCCCTCGATCCGTTCGCGCCCGCGATGTTCAATGTCAGTTGGGCGGGCGAATCCACGTCTCTCAATTGGTTCGATACCGCCCGCGAACTGACCGAACGCTGGCACCACCAGCAGCAGATTCGCCTCGCGACCAACCGTCCCGGCATTCTCACCCCGGAGTTCTATTTCCCTGTTTTGGATTGCTTCCTAAGAGGACTTCCCTTCGCATTTAAAAACGCTCCAGGTCCTGACGGCTCGGCCTTGCTCCTTGAAATCTCCGGCGATTGCGGCGGCCGATGGACGCTGGTGCTCACGCCCAACGGCTGGACGTTCGCAAATCCTCACGATCCGCCCTACGCGGCCAAGGTGACCATTCCGCAGGAAATCGCGTGGCGCGTCTTTACCAAAGGCATCGATCACACCGCTGCACTTTCGCATGCCTCGATCGAGGGCGACCGCCAGCTCGGCGAGCGTGTCCTTGCATTGACTGCAATCGTGGGGTGACTTGGATTTTTCAGCGCCGCTCAAGCGATGCAATTAATCTGCGTTCCCTGCAACGGGTCGGGTTCGACGGAGTCAGATTCAACCGACGCTGCCTGCACCTCGGCTGGCGCGGTCTCTTCCTCAGCTAACTCCCGCTCACCCTCTTGCTGGCTCGGCGAATAGCCCTCATCCTCCGTTTTCGCCGAACCCTCTACAACGAACCGCGACTGCGCAACCCCTTCAGCCCTTCTTGGCGTTGCATCCGCATCGAAGCGAATTCCCGGTATTGGCACAAGTCCCATATGAACTCCGCCCTCGCCCCAAGGTCTTCTCTATTTCCGCTATCGGCCAATCATTGAGAAAATTCAGGCCGAATTGCAAGCTTTCTCTGCGAAACGTTCCCTCTTCGAAACTACCTTTTCCGGATCCAGGAGACGCGGCCCTGGCCCCTGCGCCCCCAACTCATCCCACGGATTCCGCAGCGGGCACACTCCCAGCGACAAGCATCCGCAGCCAATGCACCCGTCCAATTGGTCGCGCAGCCGCGTCAGCCGATCGATCCGCGCATTCAAACTTGCCCGCCAGCGAGTCGACAAACGACCCCAGTCCGCCGCATCCGGCGTTCGCTCATCCGGCAGCGTGGCCAATGCCTCGCGAATCTCCGCCAACGGAATGCCCGTTCGCTGCGCCACCTTGATCACGGCAATCCGCCGCAACACCTCCCGCGGATAGCGGCGTTGGTTCCCTGCGTTGCGCCAGCTCTTGATCAGCCCCTGCGCCTCATAAAAATGCACAGTTGAAACCGCGACACCGCTCCTCGCCGCCACCACGCCGACCGTCAGTTGCTTCGAAATCTCCGCCTGCGCTGTCCCCGGCATATCCGCTTTTCCTCTTGACCTCAAGTTTACTTGAGGTTCTAAGCTGGTTTCAACGCCTTTTTGGAGGATGATCCCCATGCACCAGAGAATCAAAATCGGCTTAGTCTACGGTTCGACCCGCCCCGGCCGCTTCTGCGACCGGGTGGCCCAGTGGGCCGCCAGTCGCATCGCTGAGAAGACCGACTTCGAAATCGTCCTCATTGACCCCGCACAACCCGACAACGGCCCCGATCTGCGCAAGTGCATCGGCACGTGCGACGGTTTCGTGGTCGTCACGCCGGAGTACAACCACGGCTATCCCGCACCGCTCAAGTCTCTGATCGACTCGTCGGGCCATGAATGGCAGGCCAAGCCCGTAGCGTTCGTTTCCTATGGCGGCCAGTCCGGCGGGCTCCGCGCGGTCGAGCAGTTGCGGCAGGTCTTCGTCGAGCTCCACGCCATGACCATTCGCGACAGCGTCAGTTTTGCCGGTGCCTGGGAACAATTCGACGGCGCCGGATCCTTGCTCGATCCCGAAAGGGCCGAGCGGTCGCTCACGGCGATGCTCGAACGCCTGCGCTGGTGGGCCGTCGCTCTGCGCACTGCGCGGGAGGCATCGCCCTACCAGACTGCCGCCTGAATGCTCGTCTCCCATCGGCAGGACCTTATGCCGAAGAAAGCCAAAAAATCCCGAGAACTCCCCGAAAAACTCGAACCAGAATGTGCAACAGATCACCGCGGGGCCCCGGTTGTTACACTGGGGCCATGCAGGACGAACTGGATTTTCGCCGCGCCGCCGAGACCGCGCTCGATGCCCTCAAAAAGCACTTGATCGCACGCGAAGAAGAGGACGAAGCTGGCTTCGAAGTCGAAGAACAGAATGGCGTCCTGAACGTCCTTTTCGAAGAGCCACCCGGCAAGTTCGTCATTACACCCAACACGCCCGTACGCCAGATTTGGATCTCAGCTCTTTCCACCAGTTTCAAGCTCGATTGGGATGCAGCCGCAAGCGCCTTTGTATTGCCTCGCACCAGCGAAAAGCTTGAGCCGCTCGTCGATCGGCTGATTCAGGAAAACGGCTCAGAGAAGCCGGGGCGCTAACCGGCCGAATGGCTGCTCGCGAACCTCGCCCCCTGCACACACCACTCGCAAAACAAAAAGGGTCCGGCCTCTTCGCCGGACCCTCTTTCATTTCGTGGGAACCTATTTCAACCCATAGATGATGTTGAGTTCCTTCTGCGCCAACGCATCCGGCAAAGGTGCGTAGGAGAGAGCACTCACTTCACCTTCGCCCGACTTCACGATCCAGCTCAGCAAATCCTTGAGGATTTTCCGGTTGGCTTCGTTGCTGCCCGACGTCGGAATCAGCAGATACGTGAAGCTCGAAATCGGGTAGGAATCCGCGCCCGGTGCATTGGTAATCGAAACGCGAAAGTCCGCCGGCATCTGCTTGATGCTCGCCGCTGCGTCCGTTACGCCCGCGATGGAGGCGGTGATCCAATTGCCCGCTGCATTCTTCACCGCGCCAAAGCTCATCTTGTTTGACACCGCGTAAATCAGCTCAACATAGCCAATCGCGCCCGGCATCTGCCGCACCAGTCCGGCCACGCCCTCATTGCCTTTGCCGCCCACACCAACTGGCCAGCTGGGCGAAGAGCCTTTACCCGGGCCGCCCGACCAATCCTTGCTCACTTTGCTCAGGTAGTCGGTAAAAATAAAGCTCGTTCCGGATCCGTCTGAACGATGGACCACAATGATCTTCTGGTCCGGCAGCTTCGCTCCCGGATTGTCCTTCGCAATCTTTGCATCGTTCCAGTTGGAGATCTTGCCAAGGTAGATATCAGCCAGCACGTCTCCGCTGAACTTCAGCTCGTTCACACCCGGAACGTTGAACACTGGTACAACGGCGCCCAGTACTGTGGGAATGTGAAGCAACTTCACCTTCGACGAGGCCAGCTGTTCATCGGACATGGGCATATCCGACGCGCCAAAGTCTACCAATCCTGCCGTCACCTGGCGAATGCCACCGCCCGAGCCGATGGACTGGTAGTTGACCTCAACGCCTGGATGCGCCGAGCTGTATTCGCTGAACCACTTCGAGTAAATCGGATATGGAAATGTCGCCCCCGCCCCGGTCAGCTTCTGGGCCTGCGCTGCGCTGAGGGTAAGAACGAATACTCCGACGGCAATCAGAATCTTTTTCACGTGTAGCTCCCTTGCAGAATTTATGCCGTATCTGATTGTCTACGGCCAATGTTACGGGCATTTGAATAGAGGGCAGGAATCTCCGCTTCCGCCCCCTCCGTCCGTGTTTTGCCGGTCTACTCGAGAGCTGCCACGCTTGCGGGCACTGCGGGAGCTTCCTCGCGCTGAGTCTTCAGCGCCAGCGGCAGCGTGAAATGAAACGCCGCACCCGACCCCAATTCGCTCTCCGCCCAGATGCGACCGCCGTGCGCTTGTACGATATGCTTCACAATCGCCAGCCCCAGGCCAGTTCCACCCGATTCGCGCGATCGTGCCTTGTCCACGCGATAGAAGCGTTCAAAAATGCGTTCCAGGTGCTCCGAGGCGATTCCCGGCCCGAAGTCTTGCACGAAAAACTCCACTTCGGTCTCCAGCAGTTTTGCGCCGACACGAATTCGATTGCCGGTCTTGCCGTATTTGAGAGCATTCTCAATCAGATTGCCGAACACCTGATTCATCGCATCTGGATCGGCCATCACACAAGTATCCGGCGCGCCCGCCGATTCCAGCGCCACACCCGAATCCACAACAATGCCGCCCAGCGATTCAATCGCGTCCTGCACCAGCGCGCTGGCGCGAATCGTTTGCGCCGCCAACTTGTAGTCGGGGCTCTCCACACTGGCCAATGCCAGCAAATCTTCGGTCAGCCGATTCATGCGGCTGGCGTTTTTCAAAATGATGCCTAGAAACTCGCGCGTCGTTTCAGGGTTTGCCCTCGTGTCCTCGACCAGCGTTTCCACATAGCCTTGAATCGACGTAAGCGGAGTACGCAGTTCATGACTCACATTGGCGATAAAGTCGCGCCGCGATTTTTCCGCTGCCTCCACCCGCGTCACATCATGCAGCACTGCCAGCGCGCCTCCACTCGGCAACGGTGCGGCATTGATTTCAAAAATTCTGCCGGGTGCCAGCGAACTTGCACGTCCATAGCGGACTTCACCTTTTTCAAGAGCCCCTTTCACGCATGCCAGCAACTCAGGGTCGCGCACTGAAAGCACCAGCGGCCGTCCCGCGCGAATCTCCGTGCCCGCAATGCGCTTCATCACCGCATTCGACCAGCGCACCTGCCCTTCGGCCGTAACCGCAACCACCGCCTCCTGCATTGAATCAAGCATGGTCGCCAATTCGTGCCGCCGGCTCTCCAGTTCCGCAAAATTCTGCCCCAGGCGCTCAGCAGTCTGGTTCAGCGCGGTCTCCATTGTCGACAACTCGTCGTTGCCTTCGGTATCGAGGCGCGCGTTCAGATCCCCTTGCGCCACGCGCCGTGCAAAGGCCACCACCCGATCCAATCGCGCTGAAACGCGGCTGGCCGCAATCGCTGCCAGCGGCAGTGCCACCACAAACGCGATCAACCCCGACCACAGCGCCTCGCGCATCAGCAGATGTAACGTGTCGCCTGCCGTGCGCTCCACAAACCGGCGAAGAATCAGTTCCATCGCAACGGTCTGGAACACCAGCAACAGGACAAATAGCCCCAGCAGCTTTGTGAATACTTTGCGGGTCAATGGGAGGCCTGCTCGTTAGATCTTCATTCGCCCTTGGGAATCTCAAAGCGGTAGCCCGCGCCACGCACCGTCTTGAGGTAGCGCGGATTCTCAGGATCGACTTCGATTTTCTCACGAATTCGACGTACATATACGTCCACCGAACGAGGCGTAACAAAGCGAGCATCGCCCCATACTGCATCCAGCAGATGATCGCGGCTGAACACCCGCCCGGGATGCCGAGCCAAATAATCAAGCAGGCGAAACTCCGTTGCGGTCGTCGTGGTCAGTTCGCCGCGCACTTTCAACTGCATGGCGTTGGCGTCGATGATCACTTCCTCGAAGCTGATGATCGAAGGCGTTGTGGGCCGCTCGAATCGGCGCAGCACCGCCTTCACGCGCGCCACGAGTTCGCGCGTTGCAAAGGGCTTGGTAATGTAATCGTCCGCGCCTAATTCCAGACCCAGAACGCGATCGTTTTCTCCTGCCCGCGCCGTCAGAAAAATGATCGGAATGGTCGAAAGCCCGATGTGACTCCGCAATCGCCGGCACACATCCAGACCATCGCCGCCGGGCACCATGATGTCCAACAGAAAAAGCGCTGGCGGCTGCCGCTCAGCGTCGGGAATCAGATTTGTTGGCGTGTGAAAGAGCCGTGTCGCAAAACCCGCAGCTTCAAGATGATGTTGCACAAGCCGCGAGATATCAGTGTCGTCTTCCAGTACAAATACGGTCTGGCTCAACCGGTCTGCCCCTTGCTCGGCGGCCGCTGAAGTTACGCTGCTCAGGCCGCACGAAATCCGTTAACAGACTACTGCAGCCAGGCAAGCAGATTGCAAACGTTTGATGAATTCGCCAGTTCCGTCCGCCGTCGTTACCACAACTCCAATTCTGCGGGCCACTTATGTCCCCGCGGCTGCACCTTCCTCTTGACGCGGCAAGGTACGCTCTGCAACACTCCCTGCTCGTACCCAGCACAACAAAACGGAAGCCATCCCCCCTCCCATCGATTCATTCTGGGCCTCCTCATCGCTGTATGGGCACAATAACCCGTCTTTCAGCCTCGGCAATGCACTGAGGCTGATCGGCACAATTTGGAGGAACTATGAAGAAATACCTGGCAGAATTGGTTGGCACTTTCATCCTGGTGCTATTTGGTTGCGGAACCGCCGTGGTTGCAGGCGACAAAGTTGGGATCCTTGGCATCGCCTGCGCCTTCGGCTTTGCACTGGTCGGCGCCGCCTACGGCATCGGACCTATCTCCGGCTGCCACATCAACCCGGCCGTGAGCCTCGGCGTGTGGACCGCGGGCCGCATGAAACTCAGCGACATGCTCGGCTATTGGGTTGGGCAATTCCTTGGCGCAATCCTTGCTTCCTGGGTGCTGTCGCTGATCGTCGGCGGCGTGGCTGGCGGATACAGCGTCGCTGCCAGCGGGTTGGGCCAGGACGGCTGGGGCCCCGGCTATCAGGGTGGCTACAACATGACGTCGGCCATCGTCTTTGAATTCGTGGCCACCCTCATCTTCATTGTCGTCATCCTCGGCGCCACGCAGAAGGCCGCTCCGGCGGGCTTCGCCGGCCTCGGCATCGGCATCACCCTGGTCGTCATCCACATCTTCGGCATTCACATCACCGGCGTCAGCGTAAACCCGGCACGCAGCTTTGGTCCCGCTTTGCTCGTCGGCGGACAGGCCCTGTCGCAGGTGTGGCTCTTCCTGCTTGTGCCCAGTCTCGCTGGAATTGTCGCCGGCCTCCTCTTCCGTACCAAGGTCCTCGAAGCTGAAGACCCCATGCCGGAAATCAAAGACCGCCGTGCTGTCGAAAACGAAATCGCCGTTTAACTTACCCGCATTGCTCAAAAAACGGGGAGATCCGCATCAACGGATCTCCCCGCATTGTTGTGATTGCGGTCGACGGACGGACTCAATTTATCCGCCCGATCACCTCGGCTAAGCGACAGGCACTCCCTCGACCAACTCAAGCTCCGCGATGTAATCCACCACCGCCTCGCTCCAGCCGTCGATGTGCGTCCACGCACCGTAGCCCACTCCGTTGCGGTTTGAAGCTACGTTAATCACGTAGCCCTTGCCGCGGGGATTCGGCACACGGTCATGCGACTGCTCGTCGGTGATCACCACCAGCCGCTCATATCCGCGGCTAGCCGTCTCCACCGTCTGCAGAGCCGCACCCAGGTACGTCGCCGAGTGTGCCTGGCTCTGGTCTAGCGCGTCGCGCAGCGCCATTCCGCGGCGCGTCGGCACCAGCTTCGCGTGATCCGAGAAGGTGTAAATCGTTACCTTCTCCGCGATCTCGCGCAACAGGATCGCCAGCCCATACGCTGCATCGCTGCGGCGCATATCAGAGCGCTGCGAGATCGGCGCTTCCATCGATCCGGAAACGTCCACCAGCAACACCGTGTGACCGGCAAGCCGCGCCGTACGACCTTCGAGCGAGCGGAACATCGCCTGCTCCAGCGCCTGCTCCCACTGCGGAGCAACACGTGCGGCTGCCAGAAAACGAAAAGGCAAAACCCGATCCGTTTTCATCGCCATCAGCGCAGCCAGCACCAGCTCCTCGCTTACGCCGGCCGCGTTCAGGTTGCGCAGGTTGCGCAGCAATGCCAGCGCGCCCAGCTTGCGCTCGGCCAGCAGACGCTCCCACACCGCACGCTTCTCCGCGCGCTCGCCACTACCAGCCGCAGACAGCGCCACCTCCCAGGTATCGGGAGTGGCCAGCTCATTCTGCGCCAACCGCTTCCACAGCGCCGCCTGCACCTCATCCACGGGGCGCGCGTGCGAAAGGAACAGCACGTCGCGCAAGCGCACTGCACCGGCACGATCGTACTTGGCCAGCGCGTACTCATCGAACTTCGAGAACGCCGCAGCCAGTCCCTTCTTCACCTGCGCAGAAAGCGGCTGACGCCCGCCGGCCCAGTAAATGGCGACGAACTCAGACAGTTCGTCGGCACGCTGAATCACGCGCGCCAATATCTCGGCCACCAGTCCGCGATGCGTCGCGTGGCGCGCCATTTCGCGTACCAGCAAGAGCGGCGCGTGACGCAGCTTCATGCGCTCACGTGCCTCCACGGCCAGCGCAGCAACCTTCTCCGCCGTGACCTTCGGCACCAACTCATGAATGCGCCCCGCAATCTGCACGCCGTCTTCGTAGAACTCGCCCTCCCACAACATGCAGGAGAGAACCGTGCGCCGCAAAGCCTGCTCCGCGGAAATGTTCTTCGCCGGCGCCCCCTCATGGGTGCGCGGACGCAAATGGTCGCTCAACTTCAAAATGTTCAGGCGCATCGCAGCGCCTCCTTTCAGTGCGAATCAAAGATATTCCCGTCGGGGAAAAATCGTGCACGGTATTTTTCACTGGATTTGCGCTCAGCGGCAAGATTCGAACTTGCGGCCCGCGTATGCGGGTTCTACCGTCGATGAATCCGTGCCTGCGCCACCGGCAGGAATGTTTCAGTTACAGGACGCTTGCTGCTTCGTCCTCGTCGTTATCCTCGTCATCCTCGACAACTACGGGGACACGTGTGAATCCGTGGCCTCGAAATCCTGGCGTCGCCTTCCTGTGGCCTTCACTGAAATTCAGTGCCAGTTTCGTCATCTCTTCATAGTCCGGACGATGGCGGTCCCAGAACTCCGTGCACTCGTACACGGAAAACGGGATCACTCGCGCGGGACTTGTGTTCGTGCAAATCACGAGTAGATCGGATTCGCGATACCCCGACGTAAATTGTCCGTGGCAGCAATTGCGGCACAGATGTTCGTCGCCCACCGGGGTTCCGTTCTTCACATTCAGTTTGCCCATGACAGTGCTTTCTATCCGGACCTGCCGGAGGTTGATTGACCGGGGAACAAGCGGCTACGGTCTTTGACGGTGCTCTACCACTGAGCTATCGGGAATTACTTCCCGAGCGGGATTCGAACCCGCGTCCACCGGCTCCTTAAGCGAAGTATCCGTTGCCTACACCACCGGCCAAGGTGGAAAATCGATGCGCTCGCACAGAGCAGCATAGTGGAAGTTTCCGATCGGGGAAAAGCGGCAACGGACCTTTGAGTTGCTCTACCCACTGAGCTACCAGGAATTGCTTCCCGGGCGGGACTCGAACCCGCGACCGACGTACCCGTTTCCTACGCCACCGATCGATCTCTTCGTTGCGCGGCGCACTCACCAACTGCGCGCCGCAGTACCTTCAGCCGGGGAACAAGCGGTTGCGGAAGTGAAGGTGCCTTGCCACTAGACAACTTGAACTCACGTTCAAGGCAGGAATCGAACCCGCCTCCCTTCGCGTGTCGAGCGATGAATCCGCCTCCTACGCCACCGGCCAAATTGTTTGCATCCTCGAACCCACCCAAAATCACGCCGGGGAATAAGCGAAAAGAGTTGGCATCGGAATCTCTTCCGCACGGGCCTTTTGCTTCAGGACTGCGCCCTCGCCCCGTACAGTGATCTCTTCCGGCAGGGTTCCAGCCCTGCGCGCCTTCGTGGAAGAAGTAACTCTCCTCTTTCGCCACCGGCGATACCACGCACTTACTCCCATCGAGTTACGGGCGCAGTTATCCCGTCCGCCGCAACTAACTCATTGCGGCGACAAAAAGACACAGCGCTGCCCGCTAAGCCCGAACATCCCCGAGGGAATAAGCGAAGACAGGTGGCCACGTGGGCCATCGTTTTCAATCGATGAACCTGGCTTCTTCGCCACTCGGAACAAATACGATGTGCGTGTTATCTGCGCAGGATAAGGACGCCAGCAACGTTACTGGTAATTGACGAAAAGCGCCCGGCGACCGGTCAGGCTCTTGTCGAGCCGTCCTGGCCTACGCATCGAGACGTGCGTTATCGATTTCATCGGGCGTTCTCCTACGCAGAACTTACTTTGCCATAAGTCCATTCAGAAAGCAAGTGACTCTTCTAGGTTTTTCCAAAATACTTTCTCTAAGTTATTAGATGTGAGCGCAACCAGACTAACTACGCAGTCGGCCTCCGCGCCACAAATCGCAGGCGCACATAATCCGCAACCCACTTCCCTTCCTCATCCCGCAGCGCCTGCGCCAACAGCTCTGTCGTCTCCGCGATCACCGGTTCCCGCAGTTTCTCCGGCAACCCCTCCAGCACTCCTGCGCGAAATGTCTTGAGCCACCCAACCATGCCACTCTCGGCCAGCGGCGTTGGCCGCGGTATCAGCGCGATCCGCTCCACGCTGAATCCATGCCCCTCCAAACGTCGTCTGTATGCCTCGGCCGTCGGATAGTAATTCACATCGTTCTCAAGCTCGCCAAATCCGTGCCGCGCCAGCACCGCGATCAGCGCCACACGAATCGCAGCAATGTTGCCGTGCCCGCCCATCTCCGCTACGAACCGTCCACCCGGCCGCAACACGCGATGGACCTGCGCCAGCATCGCATCCTGGCCGCGTACCCAGTGCAATGCCGCATTCGAGAAGACCGCATCGAATGTCCCATCGCCATAGGGCAATTCCTCCGCCTTCGATTCGTCCACGGCAAGCCCGCGAGCCCGAGCCGCAACCACCATCTGCGTGGAACCATCCACTCCCCGCACCAACGCGCCCGTTGCCACCAGTCGCTGCGTCAACTGCCCGTCGCCGCAACCTAGATCCAGAATGCGCTCACCGGGTTGTGCGGCCAGCCACCCCACCACCCCGCTCGCCAGACCGTGCACAAACGCACCGTTCTGCCCATAAGCCTGCGGATCCCAGGTCTGCATCAAACGCACCTCCAACTCCAGTTCTAACGGAGCAGGATACATAAGGCAAAGTTATTCTATTTGTGATTTCGATAAGAAATTGTTATTCGCGTGCAGCGCGCTTCAGATCGACTGCACGGGCACAAGTGTCAGATCGTCCACCAAGCCGACTTCCTTCTGCACAAATGGCTCGCCATACCGTACGCCCGCCAGCAATCCATAATGGCGCGCCTCCGCGAACGTGCGTTCACGGATCTCTTCTTCCCGCACAAACAACCCGCCACCCGCTGCCTGATTCGCGTATTGCGATTTGTAAGCCAACAACGCAGCCAGCCGCTGCTCAATGAACGGCGTGATGTCGACAACAAAACTCGGACGCACATCCGCATACAGACTCGCATAGACAATCTTGAACGGCCGATGCGGCGCCAGGTCGGCGAATTCGTTTTCCTGCTTACCCCCCGCCGCCGGAGCCTTCGCCAGCCCCGCGAGAAAGCAAGCCTCATATCCCAGTGCCGCCACAATCGCATGATCCGGATGCCGTGCCTGCCAATAAGGCAGAATCACCACACGCGGCCGCAGTTCCCGAATCACGCGCGCAATCTTGAATCGATTTCCCAGTGAGTTTTCAACCGCGCCATCCGGCAGATCCAGCGCCTGCCGCCAGCCCACGCCCAGCAGTCCCGCCGCTTCAGCGGCTTCGCGTCCACGCTCTTCGGCTGTGCCTCGCGTGCCTGCCTCACCCTGGGTCAGGTCCAGAATCGCCGTGCGCAGTCCGCGTGCCGCCATGCGCAAAAGCGTTCCGCCACAGGTCTGTTCCACGTCATCGCGATGCGCGGCGATTGCCAGCACGTCTGCAGTGAAAGCTTCAGATGGAGCGGCCATGTGAATCAGTACACGGTGTTGTTGGCGTCGGTCGTCGCATCCATAAAGGCCACATCCCAGGCAGTGCCGGTCACCGTCACATACTGGTTGTTGATCGACGAACCGTTCGTGGTGCTGAAGATGTAGACTTGCCCACCTTGCGCAACATACACCTTGTGCAGGTTCTGCACATTGGCGATTCCCGTCAGGTCGCCAAGATACGGCTCTAGCAGAGTCACCGTATTGGTTGACGTGTTGTACATCGTCAGGCAGCCATAGGGAAGACCCTTGGCAAAGCGCTCGCCGTTATTGCATTTCGTCATGCCGATCCACAGCGTATTGTCGTCGGCAAGCTGCATGCGGCTAACGGCTCCGGGCGCACCGTCACTGATTGAGGTCGGGCTCCCCGCCGTATTGTTGCTCAGGTTCACCACCGTCAGATTGCCGGTGAACAAGCCGTCAGGCATGAGTTGCTGGCCTGCGACGTACATGGTCGAAGAAGCAACAAGCGCATTGCTGGCGCCCCCCGGAATTGGAATCGTCGTCACATTCCCCGTGGTGGGCAGGTTCCCCGAATTCTGACCGAGCAAAAAGATCAACGGCGCCACCGGAAGCAACGAAACTGAGGCCGCCGATCCGCCGCACTCTGGTCCGCAATTCAGAATGTAGGCAGTCCCTCCGTCAGCAGAGAAGACCGCCTTCACCGGCCGGTCGAATACCAGCGGCGCTCCATAGTACGTCTGCGTCTTGGCGTCCAGATGATCGGGGCTCTGCACCTGGTACACACACCACGTCGGCAGGTTCTGCGGTTCGCAATCCTGTGCCGCCGGCGGCCAACTGCTTGACCCTCCCGAAAACAAAAGCGACTGGGCTGCCGAAAGCTCATGTACGTAGTAGACATAGTTCGAATTCTCAACGAACGCCAATGCCACAGATCCACCAGGATTCACGCTCACACGGTACACGCCCGGCAAGCTCAACCCCACCGAGCCCCCGGAACTCGGGCTGGAAACTGTGAGAACGTGGCTCGTCTGGCTCGCGGCCACAACGTACCCCTCGTTGCGCGTGACGAAGATGCTGGACGACGTGCTGTTAAGCCCCTTCACGCCTCCAGATGTGTTTTCTTTGGCGTAATTCACAAGAAAAAAGCTGCCGTCGCCAGAACCGTATACCCCGCCGAGCTGTTCCTCAGGCATGTTCTGGATGGAAATCGGCAACGCGCCGGAATACCCCGAGACCGAATACTGCACGGCCGTGTTGTTGTATTTGTAGCGGGTGTCGTAAAAGGCATCCACAATTTGCAAAGCGCCCTTGCTCAGCGCGCTCGGGTTTTGGATGGCGATCATCACGCGGGTCGTAAGCCCGCTCGGCGGCAGCAGGCGGCCCGCAAAATATGTTGTCGTTCCACATCCCGCCAGCGCGACGGCGATGCCCAGCGCCGCAGCGGCACTTAACCAAAGACTTCTCTTCTTCAAAATCCCTTACCTCGCGGGTTACCGCGGAGCTTACCGCAGCTGTAACGTGAACAAATCGATGGCGTTTGCCGCTCTCCCGGACCTGCCGCAAAGAATCTTCCGGAACGGGCTCCTGCAATGCATTTGACTCCCGAAGTATAACAAAGCAACCGGACCCGCTGGCGCCAGCCCCCCGCTTGACTTAGCATGGCAAAAGAATGCCAACGTTTGCTGATCTCTTCGCCAGCCGGGCCGTGCTTGCCGATGGCGCCATGGGTACCGTTCTCTACGGCCGCGGAATCTTCATCAATCGCTGCTACGACGAACTCAATCTCTCCGATCCCAACCTTATCCTCGCCATTCACGAGGAATACCTGCAGGCCGGCGCGGAAATCATTGAGACCAACACCTTCGGGGCCAACCGTTTCCGCCTCGCCCGCCATGGCCTGGCTGCCAAAGTCGCTGAAATCAATATTGCTGGTGTTGAACTGGCTCGCAAGGCCGTCGACCACCTGCGCGAAAAACAAGCCGGAGACGCCTGGGTCGCTGGCTCGGTCGGCCCGCTGGGAGTTCGTCTGGAACCGCTCGGCAAAACCGGCCTCGACGAGGCGCGCGCCGCCTTCGCCGAACAGATCCGTGCGCTGGCTGACGCCCACGTCGACATGCTGATTCTCGAGACCATGCCGGCCCTCAATGAAGCCCGCGAAGCCCTGTTGGCCGCCAAAGAGACGGCGCCCGATCTGCCCGTACTGGTCATGGTCACGGTCGACGACGACAGCAACTGCCTCGACGGCTCCTCGCCCCAACAGGCTGCCGTCTTGCTCACCGAGTCGGGTGCCGACGCAATCGGCGTCAACTGCTCCACCGGCCCCTCCACCGTCCTTACAGCACTTGAGGCCATGCGCGGCGCTACCACGCTGCCGCTCGCCGCCATGCCCAACGCCGGTATGCCCCGCGCGGTTGAGGGTCGAAACATTTATCTCTGCTCGCCGGAGTACATGGCCAGCTTTGCCCGCAAAGCTATCGCCGCAGGCGCGCAATTTGTCGGCGGCTGCTGTGGAACCACGCCGAACCACACACGAGCCATGCGTTCCGCCATGCGCGCCGTCGATGCCCAGGCACGGGTCAAAGCGGTCGGCGCCACTGTGGAGTTGTCCACCGAGACGCCGCCCTCGCCCATGGGTCAACGCTCGCTCATCGGTTCGCTCTTGGAACAGAGAAAATTCATTACCCTCGTCGAAATTGTGCCCCCGCGCGGCATCAACTGCATCAAGGAAATCGAAGGCGCGCAATTGCTCGCGCAGCTCGGCGTGCACGCCATCAATGTGCCCGACTCGCCCCGCGCCTCCGCTCGCATGAGCGCGCAGAGCCTCTGCATTCAGATTCAGCAACACACCGGTATCGATACCGTTCTGCATTACACCTGCCGTGACCGCAACATTCTCAGCATCCAGTCAGACCTGCTCGGCGCGTCGTCGATCGGCCTGCACAACATCCTGTGCCTCACCGGCGATCCGCCCAAACTTGGCAATTATCCTGATGCGACTGCAGTGTTTGACGTAGATGCCATCGGACTCGTCAACCTCGTCCGCCGTCTGAATCACGGCCTCGACATCGGAGCCAACTCCATCGGAGCCTCCACCAACTTCACCATCGGCGTCGCCGCCAACCCCGGCGTCGTCGACATCGAACACGAACTGCGCCGCTTCGCCTTCAAGGTCGAAGCCGGCGCTGAATACGCCATCACCCAGCCGGTCTTCGACCTCCGTCTGCTTGAGGAGTTCCTCAAACGCATCGAAGACTTCCGCATCCCCGTCATCGCCGGCATCTGGCCGCTCACCAGCCTGCGCAATGCCGAGTTCATGAAGAACGATCTACGCGTCTCCATGCCCGAAGAAATCATGCTGCGCATGGCCCAGGCCGACACGCCCGATTCAGCCCGCAAAGAAGGAATCAAAATCGCACAGGAGATGCTCGAGGCCGTCCGACCCATGGTGCAGGGCGTCCAGGTCAGCGCGCCCTTCGGCCGCTACATCGCCGCCGCCGAAGTCATCGCCAGCGTTTTGCCAACCGCCCCGTAACGGAGTAGTCCCATGCCCGCCTTCGAAGACTCGCTCAAAAAACTCGAAACCATCGTCGACCAGCTCGAAAAAGGTGACCTGCCCCTCGAAGAATCGCTCAAGCTCTTCGAAGAGGGCGTGGGCCTCTCTGCCGTCTGCAAAAAGGAATTGGACGAAGCCGAAGGCAAGGTGCAGATGCTCATCAAGCAGCGCGATGGATCCCTGAAGGGCGTGCCCTTTCCACCCGCAGACAAAAGCTAAGCAGAACCAGAGCTGATATATCCCGAAGTCACGGCCTTGCAGTGGACGCGACCATCAGGGAGCGGCAACCTTGTACAGAGCCCGACAGGTCACTGGAACTCTGATTTTGCTCCAGGCCACGCCGGATTCAATTTCCATCCGCTGCGCCAAGCCGCGACGTCAGCCAATCCATCATCTCCAGCGAAATCGGCGCAAAATCCTCCAGCTCGAAAATCCGTGCAGATGCCGGCAAATCGACCATCCCCGCGTGTCTCGCGGCTCTCACCACAATCCCATCCGCGTGCCGCAAACATCCCGCGAAGGCCGGCTTCACATCGGCCTCGTCGCCACCCACTACCGCCAGACAAACATCCGCCTCAATATGATCGAGAATCCGGTTCGATTCGAAAATCAAATGCGCATCCCGTCCCAGCGCCGCCCGCATCTCTGCCATCGGAAAACCCTCACCAGTCGCGGCAACCAACAGCGCCCGCCGCGCCCCGGCAGCAAGAAACCGCGCAGTGTCGCTTCCCTGCCCGGCAGCAGTCTCCTCCCACAACGGCTCGCCGTTTCCGTGCGCGTGACTCGTAGTTTTCACCGCAGTCCACCGAAACTCCGGAAGCGCCGCGATCAGCCCACAGACCAGCGTCGTCTTACCTACATTTCGTCCGCTGCCGCTTACAACGATTGTTGTCATTGTTCTTCAGGAATCCAAACGGCGCCGGCTCAACCACTTCTTCGTCTCCGGCCAGCCTTTCACTCTTCCGAAACGCGCTCGCAAATAAACCGCAAGCAATTCCGGTCCGCATCCTTCACATACATTTCGCGGCTTCCCCAAGTCTGATTCACCGGTCCCGAGTCGATGCTGACGCCGCGCGCCACAAACTCATCGTGCAACACATCCACATCTTCAACTATCAGGTTCACGACACCGCCCGGAACGCCATCGCCGCTGAACGACGACAGGTTCAGCCATACCCCACCGCGCGACACTCCCATATAGCATGGATCGGCTTCCACGCCTTCCGGCCGATGCTCAAACTCCAGCTTGAAACCCAACTTGCCGCAATAGAAATCCACTGCCGCAGCAGCATTCGAAACATGCAGAAGTGGAATTGCGTGCTTGATCATAGTGACCCCCACGGCAGGCGCCCTCACTCGCCCGCGTCTTTGTCCGATTCTTTCCCGCGCCGCTTCGCCAGCCGCGCCAGCGTCGCCTGCTCGCGCAGCACCTGCTTCAATGGCCGCGCCGGCGTGCCAAACAAAACCGTCCCCGGCTTCAGCCCATCGTTGGTCACAGTCTTACCATTGAACACGCCTGACTGCCCGCCAAGAATCACGCCCGGCCCCACATGCACATGATCGCCAATGCCCACCTGCCCCGCGATCACCGCGCTCTTGCCCACAGAGCTTGAACCTGAGATTCCCGTCAATGCCACGATGATCACGTCTTCGCCGATATCGCAGTTGTGTCCCACATGCACCAGGTTGTCGATCTTCGTTCCGCGCCGTATGCGTGTCTCTTCCAGCGCCCCTCGATCAATCGTCGAATTCGCGCCAATCTCCACATCGTCTTCAATCACCAGCGTGCCCTGCTGCGGAAACTGCGTGTAAGCCCCGGTAGCATTGTCCAGCACGTAGCCAAAGCCATCTGCTCCCAGCACCGCACCTGCGTGCACCACCACGCGATCGCCCAAAGTCGTTCCCGGATAAAGCACGGCATGCGGATGGATCAGGCACTGGGCGCCAATTCGCACGCGGCGGCCAATCACCGCGCTCGCCTCGATCCGAGTGTTGTTGCCAATCTCCACCTCGGCATCCAGAAAGGCGCCCGCGCCCACCGTCACTCCTTTTCCGAACACCACGTCGTGGGCGACTACCGCCTTGGGATGCACCCCGCCAAATGCCGCAGGTTCGGCAATCAACTTGGCCGCGCGCGCAAACCACAGCCGTGGCTGGTCCGCCTCCAAAATGCACTTCCCATGCGGATACAGCGCCGCCAGACCAGCCTTCAACACCACCGCTCCTGCATTGCTGGCCAGTGCTTGCGCAACCGTCGCCCCACTATCGGCAAACGCCAGATCGAAGGTCCTGGCGCGCTCGCACGAGTTCACGCCATCCACCATCCACTCGGGATCGCCCTGCACCAACCTGCCGCCCAGCTTTTCGATCAGTTCGCCAAGTGTCATGGCATCAACCCCTCTAATACAGCCCCGCCTCACCCGCCGGCCGCGTCTTCCACCTGCGGTGAATCCACAACCACTGGTCAGGATACCGGCGAATCCAGGCTTCGAGTACATCATTGCACCGCTGTGTCGCCGCCAGCACGTCCGTCTCGGCATCACCGCTTCGCGCAAATTTCAGTTCCTCACCAAAGTGAAGCACATACTGCCGCTCCGTGGACTCCCACAACAGGAACCCTGGCAACACCGCCGCCCCCGTCTTCAGCGCTACCCTCGCCAGCCCCGACGCCGTACACGCCCTAATCCCAAAGAAATCCGCAAACACACCCTGCGGCGGAGTCATGTTCGTGTCCATCAGTATCCCAACCGTCTCCCCATCGCGCATCGCCGTCAGCAGCCCCCGCGCAAAGTCGTCTTTATGCAGCACACGATTGCCATGCATGCAGCGGATGCCGTTCACAAATTCGTCGAGCCGCCGATTATCGAGCCTGCGAATCACCATGCCCATCGGGTAGCCCCTCAGCGAATGATAAAAACTCGAGAGCTCCCATGCGCCCAGGTGCCCGGTCAGCACAAGCACACCCTTGCCACGTTCCCGCGCAGCAAGATAGTGCTCCAGCCCTTCAGTTCGAATCCAATTTTGTGTGTTCTTCGCCGTGTAGCTAGGCATCCGGCAAAACTCCACCAGTTGCCAGCCCAGGTGGCGATACACGCCCCGCAGAATCTCTGCTCGCTTCTGCTCGCTTGCGGCCTCGGGCAGTGCCAGTTGCAGGTTGCGTTCACCCACCCGTCGCAGCCGGCCCATTGCGGTGTAGACGAACCACGCCAACCCACCTGCCAGCAGGCGCGCCATTCCGCGCGGCATCCAGCCCAGGCTGCGCGCCACGGCCACAACCAGCCAATACTCGATCTTCTCCCGCATCTCGTTCTGCAAAGATCAAGTGTAGGCCATCGCCACCCCACTCGCCCTCCAGGCAATGCAAGGCAGTAGCCTCGTAATCAACTTCTCCGCGCAATAAAAAAAGCCCTGCAACAGACGGCAACTTGCGCCGTCCGTCCGCAGGGGGTGGCGTGGGATCGAGGGACACGCTACTCAGAAAGCCGGCGGTCCTCCCGTCGCGGGAAGAGAAACCGTAGCTTGGTTTGCCAGCGCACTCGCCAACGAGTAGCCCGGCCCAGTGCTCGACGTCAGAAACGGAGTCAATGCCGCCACCGCCGACTTCGGTCCGTTGTAAACCGCGTTCAATCCGTCGGTCTGCTCGTACGCCAGGTTGTTCGCCGGATTCGTATTGCTGATTACACGGCCTAGCACCCGATGTTCCGATTCAATGCCCATGATGGTCGCCGAGACTTTGGCGAAGTAATCCAGTTGCTCGCTCGTATAGCGGCTGCCGTCCCGATCCCGCCATGCCACCTCGCGCGCATTTGCCGACATGGTGGCGAACTCCTGAATGGCATTCAGATACGCGCCGATAAAAGCGTTCTCCAGCGCATTCAGCAAACCGGTAAAGGCCCCCAGCGTTTCAAAGCTTCCCGCTGGAAAATAGAAAGTCTGCGCCGGATCGCCGCTCGGCCCTGAAATCCCCAGTAGCGAGCGGAACAGATTTGCGTGGTCGATTTCCTCGGTCAGCGCAGCTTGCAAATAATTCACGTTGCCCGCGTTGCCGGTGCCGGAAACATTGGTCGCCGTTCCTCCGGGCCCTGCCAGGTTCGGATCCTGAATCACCGAGCCAATCAATCCGTTGTAGTAGAAGGTCGTCGCCAGATCTTCTGCAATCAGAGCAGCTGTAAAAATCTCTTTCACGGTGTCTTTGGCCTGCGCCGCCTCTTCCGCTCTTTCGGCCGCCGATTCGGCCAAGGCAGTCCTGCCGCCAATGGACAAAGTAGTTGCTGCCGCGCCCAGGCCCAGGACTCCTGCCTGGCTGAGGAATGTGCGTCGCCCGAGACGCGCCTGCGCAAGCAGGCCGATCGGGCTATCAAGCTCCAGATTCTTCATGTGACCTCTCTTTTCCAAATTGGTGAACGAGCGCCTCTGGGGGAGGTGCATGAGCTCATCTCACCGCGGGGGTGCGCAGCAATCTGAACTCTCTGCAACACGAACGCCGCCCAGTTCCATTTGGATTGGAGGTATCTCCTTTTTTTTTGATCCGAAGCAGAACACCACACTTGCTGGCGCATCCGCTTTGCGCGCCGAATCTTCAATGCCAGCCCTTGCGCGCAAAATCTCCTACGCAAAAAACAAAGGCGGCCCGCGCGGGACCGCCTCTGCTCTTACTCAATTTAAATTCAGCTTACGGCTGTTTCGCTTCCACAAAGAAGTGGGCTACAGTCTCCACAAACGAAACCGCGCCTGCCGGCACAGGAACATTGCCGCGCAGAATCGAGTCGAAGTGGTGCGGCTGGCCGTAATAGAGTTCCGTATCATCCGCATTCTGGCTCACGCTCGTGCCGTCCAGATCGATACCGGCAAAGAGACCCTTATTCCGTGAATAGCTGAGCAGTTCTGAGTTCAGCTTCCAGTCCGTTGATGCCTGGCTGCTGCGCCCCACCGGGCCCGCCGCCGCCGATGCATCGCCGCCGATCTTGAACTTGTTCTTCAGCAGATCCTGCATGCCCCGATCGTTCACCGCTACCAGCACCAGGTCGGTGGATTGACCGCCGATCTGCAGGCCCCACGAACCGCCTGCCATGCGAATGAATACCGGCGCGCTCCAGCCGTGCCCCGTGCGGCACGTCACCACGCCTTGTCCATACTGTCCACCAAAAACAAACGCGCCCTTCACCAGGCCTGGCACAACAGCCACACATGTAGCCTGCTCCAGAATGTTTCTGGGAATGCTGCTGTCCTGCGCGCCCATAATCTGGTCCATGACCACTTTCGCGGCGTCAACGCGCGCCTGAAGATCTTCTTTGCTGCTCGCTGCGAAAGCTGAACACGCCACCATGAAACTGAGGCAGATCGAAACCATTGCTTTCTTCATTGGGGATCCTTTCAAGTTGGCGCTCATAGCTGGCGCCTTGGGTTTTCGGATACTAGTAAAGGACGGCAGATTCCGCCCGAAGTTTTGCCCTGCAGCCTGCAATTACCAAATCAGTCAATAGAGTACCCGCTTGAGATGAATCGCAGTCACCGGACTCGCGGCAGTCTATGCGCGCAGAAACGCGACCGCAACCGTTAATCCGCGACGCCGGCTCAGGTGCAGGCGACTCAATGCAAACGGTTAACTCTCTGCGTTTAGTGGGATGCGATGGATTGCTGTGGGGTTGGGCTATGCAGACGGGTCCAATGCCTTTGGCGGCAACAATTTGAAAAAAGAGGAGTTCCCAGGCTTCATGTGAAACATGCTGCCTGGGAACTCCTTTCCCCAGATCTGCGTTGTTTCTGGATCGAGTGTGCTTCAGGTGACCAAAGGACACAAGGTCACCAAAGGAGGGGGACTTTTAGTAACCACTTTCAAGCATCCCAGGTAATGCCCTATGCCGGCGCATTCTGCTCGGGTTTCTCCTTGAGCTTCGCCCCGAGCACCCCGTTCAGTGCCCGCATCGAGAGGTCGATTCGATTCTCCGATCCCGTCTTGCGCATAAGTCGCCCCACATGCGCCTTTACCGTGCGTTCCTCAATGCCCAGTTCCCGCGCGATTTCGCGGTTTGAACGCGCCAGAAGAATCAAATCCAGCACCTGGCGCTCGCGGTCCGTCAGTTGCGCCGCCATGCTGCCGACGCTCCCTTGCGGGGAACTCAGCAGCCGATCAATCAGCTTCGACAGCAGGCGCCGCGGAGCCCAAATCGAACCCGACACCACCACCTCGATCGCCTCGCGCACCACCCTCGGCCCCGCGCTCACATCCAAGTAAGCCCGCGCGCCCCCAATGATCGACTCCAATACCAGCTCATCGTTCCCTGCGGGTCCAATCACAATCAGGCGCAGGTCGGGCCGTACGCCGCGAATCTCCTTCAGCATCTTGAGGCCACCGCTCGATGAATTCAAGTCGAGCATCAGGTACTCGAGATCCCTGCTCGCCATCAACTCCTCCACGGCGCCAATCACGGGAACAAGCGGCGATTGACCAAACTCCGGCTCGCGCTCGAAAACGCTCGTCAGGCCCTCCAGCCGAATCGGCTCGCCCGCCACCACACCCACACGGATCGGATTGGTCTGCTTCGTCTGGGACATTTCTTTCCGTCGCCGTGCCACAAGGTCCATTGTCCACCACCCGCAAACACGGGCCGCCGTTCCCCACCCGTTCGGTCGCGGAGCCTCACCCGATGCCCCTGCGGAAGACAACCTCAGAGCTTGGGAAGGACGATCCCCTGCTGCCCCTGGTACTTGCCCTTGCGATCAGCGTAGCTCACTTCGCACGGTTCGTTGCCATGAAAGAAAAGGATTTGGCAAAGACCCTCGTTGGCATAGACCTTGGCCGGCAGAGGCGTGGTGTTTGAGATTTCCAGCGTCACAAACCCTTCCCACTCCGGCTCAAACGGCGTCACGTTGACAATGATTCCGCACCGCGCATAGGTTGATTTGCCCACGCAAATCGTCAGAATGTCTCGCGGTATCCGAAAATACTCCACCGATCGCGCCAACGCGAACGAGTTTGGCGGAACAATGACCGACGGAGCCTGCACCGACACAAACGAACGCTCGTCGAAGGCCTTCGGATCGATGATGGCGCTGTTCACGTTGGTAAAAATCTTGAACTCGTCTGAAACCCTTAGGTCGTATCCGTACGATGAAAGTCCATACGAGATAACCCCCTCGCGCACCTGTTTCTCGCTGAACGGCTCAATCATTTTGTGCTGCAGCGCCTGTTCCCGGATCCAACGGTCACTCTGAATCGGCATTCGTCTCCCGCTCCGAGGCTTTTCGAGGCCCCGGCGATCGCAGCTGGCTTTGATTTGCCCGCGTGGATGCTTCATCTTACGAAACACGCTCTGCCATGACAACCGCGCCCACCTGTTAATAACAAGGCACGATTTCCGGGGTTCTGCTAAGGCCGGGCGGTTTTCTGCATCCAAAACTCCAGGCAGCGCGACTGGGCGTTTCAAAATCCCGGCAAATTCTGTACCATCAACTGAGTAGGGCATGGTACAGTCGTTTCCGTGGCCGGACCGAGAGGTCTTGCCCAAGTCGTGCCAGCGAGGTAACCGCTTTGATTAAGCAGGACATCGTCCATCATGTGATCGAGCGCACGGGACTGCCCCGCACCAAGGCTGAGGCTGCGGTGGACACGGTCTTCGAAGGCTTGAAAGAGGCTCTGGCGGCAGGCGAGCGCATTGAACTGCGCGGCTTTGGCGTCTTCAGCGTCCGCGCCCGCAAAACCGGCATCGGCCGCAACCCCCGTACCGGCACCGAGGTCAGCATCACCCCCGGCAAGGCAGTGCGCTTCAAGCCCGGCAAAGACCTGCACACCCTGCATGACGGCGCCACACCCAGCGAAGCCCCTAAAGAATGAGCCTCGGGCCGACCGCAGACGCCGCGGACCCGGTACTCACGGCTGATTCGGAGCTCATGGCTGCCTCGCTCCCGCAAGTACGCCTTCACTCTTATGGCGCGATTGCCCGTGCGGGGCCGATTTCTGCAAGCGCAAGCTTTCCGCTCAGAAAAAGACATCACCGTGCGCACCGCGACTCTGGCCGCTGCGACTGCTGTTTGATTTCTCGGAGCAAGATTGAAAACCGTCAGTTCGCAATCTTGATTGCCGCGATCTTTTGAATCGCCGACAAATCGCTGGCCCGGCGAACCAACAGGCGAACCCCATAGCCCTCGGGATAGTGCGGCGCCGTGTCGAGCGCTTCCTGCACGGACTTGGGCAAATCCGCTTCCTTCGCCGCTTGCAGAGCCCTGTCACTTAGAACAAAGCCCACCATGAAACAGCCTTTCCCAGGCGACATGTGAATAATGTTGCGCCGCTTCTGCTGCAGGCGAAGGCTCCAGCCATACTTCCTTACCACGATACCCTTCCACTCCTGTCCGACAACGCCTTGCTTCTCCGCCATCCATGCAATCAAATCGGTCCAGTGTTGCGCGACCGGTCCCAATGCCGCCGCTACTTCGGATTCGCTCGGTTGATCCAACCTGCCGACAAATGCATTGCTGTATTCCATCTGCCACCTCGACGAGCCGGAATTCTAGCGCGAACGCAAGGAGATGGATGTGACAAGGCGAGAGCGGAAATATCCGTACGCAAAATCCACCAATGCTCACTCACGAAGAACAGGCGCCTTCTTTCTAGGCGCGCGCCAAAGGCGCAGTCGGCCGTACCGCAGGTGGTTGGTGGCGAGTAGTTCGCTCAGCCAAAGAAGCTTCCAGCGCTCAAGATGTAAAAGGCGCGAAGCGCAGTTGGCCCCACCGCAGGTGGTTGGCTCAGCCAAAAAAGCGTAAAGCGCCCAAGAAGTAAGAGGCGCGAAGCGCGACTGGCCCCACCGCAGGTGGCGCGGTTGGTCCCACTGCGGGTGGCGCGGTTACCCCCACCGCAGGTGGCAGGTGGTTACATTAGGCGCTGCGCATCCACATCGACGACGACATTTCTGCGCGGCACTCCGGCATTCTCCGCGTGCGCCAGCGCTCCGCGCAGCGCCTCATTCAGCACCTTGCGCGATGCCGCCTTCAAAATCAGGTGGAACCGGTACACTCCCTTGATCCGCGCAATCGGTGCGGTGCACGGTCCCAGCACCCGCACACCGCCCGCATTCTGGTTTTCGATCAGATACTTGCCGAGCACCGCCGACCACTGCGCCGCTTCTTCCAACTTCTCCGACTGCACCAGCACGTTCGCCAACACGCCAAACGGCGGATAGTGCATCCATCGCCGATACTTCAATTCGCGATCCACGAAGCTCATGTAGTCATGCGTGCTCGCCGCCACAATCGCATAGTGATCGGGATAGTAGGTCTGCACTACCACGCGCCCGGGCCGATCGCCGCGCCCCGCGCGACCCGACACCTGCGTCATCAGTTGGAACACGCGTTCCGCCGCGCGAAAGTCCGGCATCGATAGCGCATGATCGCAACCCACAACACCTACCAGCGTCACTCCGTGAATGTCGTGGCCCTTCGCGATCATCTGCGTACCGACCAGCAAATTGATCTCCCCCGAGTGCAACCGCATCAGCAGCCGCTCCAGATCGTGCCGCCCGCGCACCGTGTCGCGATCCATCCGCCCGATTCTTGCGCCGGGAAAAATCTCCGCCAGCCGCTCCTCACCCTGCTGCGAACCCGCGCCAAGATAGTAGAGGTGCTCGCTCCCGCACTTGGGGCATTTCTCTGGCACCGTGCGCTTGTAGCCACAGTAGTGGCACTCCAGCCGCTGCCCCGCCCGAGCAAATCCGTCCTCGTCCAACGTCGGCTTATGATGCGTCAACGAGATCGCGCAATTCTGGCATTCCAGTTTTTCTCCGCACGCTCTGCAAATCACTGCAAACGAATAGCCCCGCCGGTTCAGCAGAATCAGAGCCTGTTCTCCGCGATCGAGCGCAGCCTGCGTCTGCTCCACCAGCGACCGAGAAAAAAGCTGCTCCTGACCCGTCTCTTGAAACTCGCGCCGCATGTCGATCAGCTCAACCTCGGGCAGAGGACGATGCATCACCCGATCCTTCATCTCAATCCGCGTGTACTTGCCCTGCCCGCCTTTTTGCGCAATAGTGTTCTGCCAGCTCTCCAGCGAAGGTGTCGCCGAACCCAGCACCACCACTGCGCCCGCCAGCTTCGCGCGCATCACCGCCACATCGCGTGCGTTATAGCGCGGCGTCTCTTCCTGCTTGTAGCTCTGGTCGTGTTCTTCATCCACCAGGATCAGCCCCAGATTCGGTACCGGTGCGAAAATCGCCGACCGCGTGCCCACCACCACCTGCGCCTCACCGCGATGAATCCGCCGCCACTGCTCACTGCGCTCCTCCGGTGTCAGCGCGGAGTGCAACAACGCGACACGATTTCCAAATGCCGCATCCAGCAGCCCCGCCATCTGCGGCGTCAATCCAATCTCCGGCACCAGCAGAATCGACGCCAGCCCGCGGTCCAGTGCCTTCTGCATCGCCGCCAGATACACCGCCGTCTTCCCCGACCCCGTCACACCGTGCAATAGAAATGTGCGAAACGCCCCCAGTCCCGAAGCAATCGATGCCAATGCGTCAATCTGCGGTTCGTTCAGCCGCGTCAACTCATCCGTTGGCACAATGCCACCCAGGCGAAACGCCGCAGCCCGCTCGTCGATGCGCACCAATCCTCGCCGCAGCAGCGTTTGCAACGTCGAACTGGAAAGATCCTTGCTCCGCAACTCCGCCAGCAGCAGCTCCCCGCCCGCCGCCGCAAGCTCCGCAAGAATCGCCTGCTGCTTCGCAGTCAGTGCCGGCAATCGCGCTTCAGGAATCAAAACCGCGTAGCGCTCGGTCCGCCTTGCATCGCGCTCCACCGCGGAGGTCTCGCGAACAATCCATTTCTTGCGCACCAGCGCCGCCAGCACAGGCAGCGTTGCCGAGGTCGCCGTGCGCAGCCGCGACACCTTCACCGGGTCGCCCGCCGCCAGCCGCTGCAGAACCCGGTACTCCAGGTCCTGCCCCTCCCGCGAAACCTTCCCCTGCCGCTTGCCCGGCCGAACAGATTCCCCATCCAGACTCTCCGCAAGCACATCGCGCCCCAGATCAGTGATGCGGTAGTAGACCGTCCGCTTCACCTCCGCCATCAGCGGCAGCATCCCGCGCAGCACCTCGCCCAGCGGCGCAATGTAGTACTGCGCTATCCACTCGGCCAGCCCCAGCAAATGCTCGCTCAGCAGCGGCTCGTCGTCCAGTACCGATTCAATCGCCCGCGCTTCAAAATCCACCGGCGCCGCGTCGCTCAGCGCCATCACCACGCCAATCAGTTTTTCGTTGCGGAACGGCGCCACCACCCGCGCCCCACGCTGCGGCTCCTCTCCCTCCCGCACCGCATAGGTGAAGGTGCGATCCAGCGGCACCGGCAGCGCGACTTCGCAATAGGCAGGCATGGGGGCAACACCCAGTTTACCGGCCCCGCCAGCAAGCCGTTTCGTCACAAGTTGACACGGTTTCGCGCCGCCCCTGCGATATCATTCCTCCACAATGAATTCTGCGAAAAGTCGACTCGTCTTTACCTCTGCCCTTCTCCTCGCCATCGCCGCATCCGCCCAGCAGGTCCCGCCTCCTCAGTCCACCGCCGACCCGCTACACGCCTGGATCAGCGCCAGCGACGCACCATCGCTTGAAGCCTGGGTCAACCAGCGCCTCGCAGAGGAGAAGGCCGACATCGACAAACTCATTGCCGTCACCGGCCCGCGCACCGTCGAAAACACCCTCGTCCCCTTCGACGACGCCGAGAATCAGCTCACCCTCGCCGGCAACAACGCAAACCTGCTCTATTCCATGGCCGACTCTGCGCCGATACGCGACAAGGCGCAGGCGCTTGAAGCCGTCATCAGTTCCGCAGGCACCGACCTCGGTTTGAACCAGAAGGTCTATGCTGCGCTGGCCGCGGTTCCGTTGCCCGCAGACGACCCCGCTACGAAGCACTACCTCGAACACACGCTGCTCGAGTACCGCCTCACCGGCGTCGACAAGGACGACACCCAGCGCGCAAAGATCCGCGCATTGCAAGACAAGATCACTGCGCTTTCGCTCACCTTCGGGCGCAACGTCGCCGACGGCACCCTCAAAGTCAAAGCCACCAAAGACGAGCTCGACGGCATGCCCGCCGACTACATCGCGCGCCACAAACCCGAAACCGACGGCTCCTACACGCTCACCACCGATGAGCCGGATTCGCGCCCCGTCTTCACCTTCGCCAGGAGCCCCGATCTCCGCCGTCGCATGTTCCTCGCCTACTACGGCCGTGCCTATCCCGCCAACCTTCCGGTACTGAAAGACCTCCTGGCCGCGCGGCAAGATCTCGCAACCGCGCTGGGCTACGCCAACTATGCCGACCTCGCCACCGCCGATCAAATGATGGCCTCGTCGAGTCACGTCGAAACTCTGCTCAAGGATCTCGACGATGCATCGCGCACCATTGCAAAGCGGGAGTACGACCAGCTACTCGCTTTCGCGCAGCAGCAACAACCGGGCCTGACCAGCATCTCCGCGTCGGATGCAGGCTATTGGAGCGAACAATATAAGCGCGCCAAATACGATTTCGATGCGCAGAGCGTGAGGCCTTATTTTCCCTACAGCCAAGTACAACCCGGCATTCTCTCCACAGCCGCGCGCCTGTTTCACGTGGAGTTCCGGCCGGTTAAGGACGCGGTGGTCTGGGACAAATCGGTCGACACATTCGACGTCTTCGACACGGCCCCGCCAAACCAAGGCAAGCAGCTAGGCCGCATCTACCTCGACATGCACCCGCGCGAAGGCAAGGACAAATGGTTCTCGTCCGGTCCGGTCGTTCCGGGCATCCAGGGCCGTCAGCTTCCCGAGGGCATGCTCATCTGCAATTTTTCCGGCGGCACCGCAGGCGACCCCGGCCTCATGCAGTACAGCGAAGTCGTTACCTTCTTTCACGAGTTCGGCCACTTGATGCATTACATCCTCGGCAGCCAGGGCCGTTGGGCGGGCGAGGGCAGCTTCAGCGTCGAAGGAGATTTCGTCGAAGCACCATCCCAGATGCTCGAGGAAATGTTCCACGACACGGCAATCCTTCAATCCTTCGGCAAGCACTATCAGACCGGCGAAGTGATCCCCGCCTCAGTCATCGCCAAAATGAACGCAGCCAGCGCCTACGGGCGCGGAAGCTGGATGCAGGGACAGCTCGAGTACGCAGTCTTCATGGTGCAGATTCACGACCGGCAACCCGCGGAGGTCGATCTGGATGCGCTCTACCGCCAGGCTGCCGAGCGCTACTCGCCCTACACCTGGGTTGACGGCAACCGCTACTACGCCAGCTTCACCTGGGTCACGGGCTATGCGTCAAACCTGTACACCTATCCGCTCGACAAGGTCATTGCCGTCGACTTCTTCACTCAGTTCGACAAGAAGAACCTGCTCGACGGCCCAGCCGCCATGCGTTATCGCCGCGCCGTGCTTGAGCCCGGCGCAAGCAAGCCGGCCACCGAGCTCGTCAAGGACTTCCTCGGTCGTCCGCAGCAATTCGATGCCCTCAAAGCCTGGCTCAGCGAGGAATTCCAAACCCCCGCAACGGCGTCTCACTAGCCCGCCGAAGTAAGTGCCCCATCCTTTCGCGTTTTATGCGAAAGGATGGCGGTGCGCATTCCAACTCCGCCCCTCGGGCAGTACAATTCCTGCTGATGACTGCCAAACCTAAAAAAGCTCCCGCGCCGCGCACAACCCGTCCCGCCAAAGCACCCATCACCCTCGCCATCGACATCGGCGGCTCCGGCCTCAAAGCCATGCTGCTCGATCCCGCCGGCAAGCCTGTCAGCGAACGTCAGCGTGTCGAAACGCCCGCTGTGCCCACGCCCACTCTCGTCCTGCGCCGCCTCGACCAATTGCGCAAGCTATTGCCCGCCTTCGATCGCGTCTCTGTAGGATTTCCAGGCGTCATCAAGCGCGGCATCACCTACACCGCCGCCAATCTTCATCCGGCCTGGTTCGGTTTCCCCCTCCAGGCGGAACTCGAGAAGCGCTGGAAGCGCCCCGTGCGCGTCGCCAATGACGCAGCAGTGCAAGGCTACGGCGCCGTCAAAGGCGTAGGCGTTGAACTGGCCATCACTCTCGGCACCGGCCTCGGCTCCTCCCTATTCACCGACGGACATCTCTGCCCCGGCCTTGAGCTCGGACACCACCCCTGGAAACGCGATCGAGAATACGAGGACTACCTCGGTCGTCGCGGACTCGACAAATACGGCAAGAAGCAATGGAACAAGTATGTGAGAGAAGCCATCGATCAAACCGCGCGCCTCTTCAACTGGGACCATCTCTATCTCGGCGGTGGCAACACCAAGAAGATCGACTTCGAGCTTCCCAAAAACGTCAAAATTGTTTCGAATGAAACCGGTCTGCTCGGCGGTGTCGCGCTCTGGCGCGATGACGCACAAGCAAAAAAGAAGCGCTGAGCTTCAACCGCCCTCATCAGCGCCGTCCTCAGTGCGTTTCTTCAGTCACAGAAACGTCAGTCCCGCTCTGTTTAAAGACAAAGCGCAGTTGCCACACGCTGGGCACCGCCTGGCCCCCGCTCCGCGCCGGAGCAAACTTCCAGTTGCGAGCCGCCTCCATCGTCACCCGCGCAAAATACTTGCTCGGCCCCGCGGACACAAACGTGGCGTTCGCCACATTGCCATCCGCGTCCACCTCGACCCGCAGCGACACCGGCACAGAGCCCCGAATACTGGCCGTTGCTCTCGGCAGCACATCGGGCATCACGCGCTGCACCACGCCGCCATTCGTCGCCCTGCCTCCCGCGCCCTCAACGTGTACAGCAGCCGCCGCAGGCACGTCCGCCTTGCGCGTGTCTGCTATCGGTCTTGCAGCTTCGTTCGCCGCTGGCTGGCCTTGATTGCCGTCCGGCACCGTCTGTGCGCCGTGGCTGCGCGTCACCAGAAACGCCACCACAATCACCAGCACCACAACTAATCCCACCACCAGCGCCCACACCGGAAACCCCGCCGGACGTTTGCGCTCCTCTGGCTTCTCCGCTGGCGGAGTGGGCTTCATCGGCTCTGGCCGCTCCACCAACCTGCCTTCCAGCAGCGCCTGCACTTCCTCCGCCGTGCATCGCCGCGCCGGATCAAGCCGCAAACACTCGCGCACAATCTCCGCAAACGGTGCGGGCAATTCCGCCGCCACCACCGGCTCCTGATTGGCCGTCCGCTCCCACACCGGCAGTTGCTGGGTCAGCGTCTCCACGAGAGTCACACCCAGCGACCATAGATCCGCCGCCGGCGTAAGCGGTCGCGTCGCAATCTCCGGCCGATCGTAGACACTCAATGCCGCATCACCGCGTGCCCTGGAACCCGCCGCCACAATGTTCTCGGCCGACAGCTTCACCTGATCGTCAATCACCAGGATATTCGACGGCTTCACCGCGCTGTGCACGTAACCCTTCCCATGCAAAAAACGCAGCGCATCCAGAACCGGGACCAGCATCTCCCGCGTCTCATCCGCGGTCAGCGCGCGCATCGGAAGAATCTCCGCCAGCCGCTCGCTCGCGTATTCCGTCACCAGGTAAGCGTACGTCCCGCCATCGATCTCACACAGGCCCATGGAGTGCAGCCGCGCCAGTTGAAGATGCGGCAGCTTCATCGCCTGCTCCCAGCCCCCAAGGCGGCCCGCCGCCTCCGCATCGTCCACCGCGATCAGTTTGATCGCCGCTTTCTGCGGATGACCCCACTTGAACTCCGTCAAAAACACACCGCTGTCTGCGGAGCCGCCCAACCACTCCATCAGCGTGTAGCGTCCATCCACCACACGCCCTACCCGCTCGCTGTTGATTGCGGCGATCTTCATGGCGTAATCATTCTATGCCCGCCCGTTGCGGATTCGAGCCAGACAAACTTAGCCTCACCGTCATACCATCCACCGCACAGACTTTCGCTCCCAACAGCCGAGGGATTTACACTCTGCCCTAAGGCCGCACACCGCATGAAACCCAAACCCAAATCCAGAAACGCGCTCCTCTGGCTCTTTGAGCCCCTCGAAGACGATCCGCGCTACCTGCGCCGTCGCCTCTTCAGCTTCGATGCAGCCTACCTCGACGGCCGCCTCTTCCTCGCCGTCAAAGATGGCAAGGAACCTTGGAATGGCCTCATGGTCTGCACTTTTCGCGAGCATCACGCCGCCCTGCGGGCGCAATTCCCGCAACTAAAGCCCCACAAGGTTCTTGGCAAATGGCTCTATCTCTCCCAGTCCCACACCGAGTTTGAGTCAGTCGCGCAGGAACTCGTGTTACTCGCCCGCAGGCGCGATCCGCGCCTCGGCATCGACCCGCGGTAACTGGGCCGCATCCGATCCGCCCATCATTCCCGTCCATTCCGTATTACCATCCACCTATGCATTCATCCGGCACCTTGCTGGCCCTGGTTTCATCCCTGGTTCCGCTGGCTTGTCTTGCTCAGACTCCGGCCAAACCGGCCACGGCCGATTACTCCAGCGAAGCCATCGTCTTCGACAAATCCGAAACCACCTATCGAATGCATGCCGATGGAACCGGCGAGCGCGACATGCACGTCGTCCTTCGTATTCAATCCGACGGCGCGGCCCAGCAATTCGGCGTACTCTCCTTCGCTTACGCCTCGGCGTATGAATCGCCGCAAATCAAGCTCGTCCGCGTGCACAAAGCCGACGGCACCACCGTCGACACCCCGGCAGCTGACGTGATCGACATGTCCGCCGACGTCACCCGCGAAGCCCCGCTCTACAGCGATTTGAAAGAGAAGCATCTCCCCGTCCGCTCTCTCGCCCGCGGCGACACCCTCGAATATGAAGTCGACACCGCCATCAACAAGCCTGAGGCGCCCGGCCAGTTCTGGGGAGCCAGCCACTTCTCTCCCCCCGGCACCGTCATTGTCCTCAGCGAGATCGTCACCCTCGAAGTACCCGCCGACAAATACGTGCAGGTGTGGAGCCCGAATCACAAACCCACCGTCACAGAAGCCAACGGCTTGCGCACCTATACATGGAACGTCCCGCAGCTCGTCACCGCCCCGCGCACCACCAGCGACGATTCCACCAAGGTCACGCCACCCAAGGATCCAGACGAGGATGCGGACGGCCGCAAAATTCCCTCAATCGCCTGGACCACCTTTCACGGTTGGACCGAGGTCGGCGATTGGTATCGTACCCTCGCAACTCCTGAAGCCCAGCCGACGGATGCCTTGCGCGCTCGCGCCAATGAAATCACCGCGAAAGCCGACACCCCTGAGGCCCAGGTCCGCGCCATCTACAGCTACGTCTCCTCCCACACCCGCTACATCGGCATCGACTTCGGCATCGGCCGTTACAAGCCGCACTCCGCCGCCGACGTTCTAGCCAATCAATACGGCGACTGCAAAGATAAAGACACCCTGCTCGAAGCCCTCCTCCACGCCAAGGGATTTGTGACCGCGCCCGCTCTCATCGGCGCAGGCATCGCCCCAGTCCCTGACGTGCCCTCGCCCGCCGTCTTCAATCACGTCATCACTACCGTCAATCTCCCCAGCGGACGCATCTGGCTCGACAGCACTCCACTCGCTGCGCCCTTCCAATACCTCACCGCCATCATTCGGGACCAGAAGGCGCTCGTGGTTCCTGTCGACGCGCCCGCCACGCTCGTCTCTACCCCGGCCAACGCGCCCTATTCCTTCGTCGAAAGATTCGAGGCCACCGGCACACTCGATGCCGAAGGCAAAATGAATGCCAAGATGACCGCCAGCTATCGCGACGATCAAGAAGTGCTGGTCCGCGCCCTCGCTCGCACCGTCGCTCCCGCGGAGTGGGATAAAGCCTCGCAATTCCTCTCTGCCCACACCGGCTTCGGCGGCACCACCAGCAATACCCAGTTCACCAACGGCGACGACATCTTTTTCCCCATCGTGCTCAAGTATGACTACGCCCGCCATCCCTTCGGCGATTGGGATAACTTGCGCATCGTTCCTCTCTTTCCCGCGCTCGAATTCAGCCCTCTCGAAAGCGATTCCAACGCACCCGACAACGACATCCAGCTTGGTGCGCCGCGAACCCTCAACGCCACCTCCCACATCCATCTCCCTGCCGGCTTCCGGCCCGATTTTCCCGACCCCATTCACGTCAAGACGGACTTTGCCACCTTCGACAAAACCTACCGCTTCGAAGGCGACGAGATCATCGCCGAGCGCAACGTCACCGTGCTCAAATCCAAAATTCCAAAGTCCGACTGGAAGAAGTACCAGGCCTTCACCAAAGACATCAGCCTCACCGGCGAAAACTGGATTCAGCTCATCAAGCCATCCAAGCCGATCGTCATTCAGATTCCTTCGCCCTCCGACGGCGCCAGTCCGAGCACTGCCAATCCTCCCGTCCTTAAGGTCCGGCCCCCTGCTGAAACACAGCCCTCCACAGCCGCCGCGCCTCCGCCCTCCGATCTCTCGACCACCGATCTCATGGCCCTCTCCCTGAAGAAAATGCAAGCGCAGGACTGGGCCGGCGCACGGCAGGCTCTCGATCAGTTGAGGGCCAAAAGCCCCAACCAGAAGGGCCTCTGGTCGTCCTACGGCTACATCGCCGAAGTTGGAGAAAAGAACACCGAAGAAGCCAAGGAAGATTTCCGCAAAGAAATTGAGCAACAGCCCGACAATGGCATGCTCGTTGATTCGCTGGCTCAGCTGCAAAACCGCACCGGCGACTCCGTCGGCGCGCGCCACACGCTCAGCGCGTTCCTCGAGCATCACCCTGACAATCTGCACATGTCCATGTTTCTCGCCACTCTGCAGACCAGCGCCAGCGATGATGCGGGCGCGCTCAAAACCCTCGAGGCCGCCGCCGACCAGAATCCCGACAACCGCTATGTCCGCGTGCAGATCGGCGAATCGCTGGTGCGCCTCGGCCGCAACGACGAAGCCGCGGCAGCCGCCAAAAGCGCACTCGATGGCGCCGACGATCCCGGACTTCTCAACGATGCCGCCTACGTCCTCAGTGAGGCCAACTCCAATCTCGACATCGCCGAAGAAGCATCCCGCAAGAGCATCGCCAAAATGGAAGAGGACAGCGCCAAAATCACGACCGCCGAGGCCAACAGCCGCGCCTTCGGTAGCGCCAACCTGCTCATCGCTTCCTGGGACACGCTCGGTTGGATCTTCTATCAGGAGGGCAAACTCGACGCCGCAAAATCCTATCTCTCTGCCGCATGGCGCGCCTCGCTGCAGGCCGATGTGGGTAACCATCTCGGCCAACTCTACGAAGCCAAGGGTCAGAAAGACGAAGCCTCAACCACCTTCGCACTCGCCCAGGGCGCGCTCAATAGCACTTCCACGCCCGACGTGCGCAAGCAAATTAACGATAGTGTCCAACGGCTCAAAAAGGCCGGCGCGAAACCCGGCCCAGCCAATCCCACAGCAGCATTGCAGGACTTGCGCACCTACAAGATCACGCGCCCCGACGGCGCCAGCGGCTGGGGCACCTTCCGGCTCGAAGTCACCACCGATGGCGTGATCGAGTCGCAGCAAATGTCCGGCGAAAAACACCTCGCCGTCATCAAGCCTGTGATCGATGCAATGAAATTCCCTGAGTTGTTACCAACAGACTCCAAGGCGCATCTGCTGCGCAGCGCCGTCGTCAGTTGCTCCATGGGCAAAACCTGCGAAGTAGTCATGGTCCCCGACGGCGGTCTGCAAACCGAACAGAAATAACCGGACCACTCCCCCAAACCCCGACGCCCTACTGCGGCTTCTTCGCGCCTTCTTTTGCGCCTTCCACCGCACCCTTGGCCGTGTTCTTCGTTTTGCCCGCGGCCTTTTTCGAGCCCCTCTTGGTCGCGTCGTAGGCCTTCGTCGTGCCCTTCTTAACGTCGTGGCCCGTATCTTTCGCAGCCACCTTCGTATCGTGCCCCACGTCCTTCGCTGCCGACTTGGTCCCGTGGCCAACGTCCTTCGCCGCGTCCTTGGTGGCGTGGCCGGCCTTCTTCATGTCCTGCTTGGGACTCTTATCGTCACTCGCAGGCGTGGTCTGTCCCCCGGCAAGCGCCGGCAAGCACACCAGCGTAGCCCCCAAAACCGCTGTCAAAATCTGCCATTTCTTTCTCATCTACAGTGAGATAGCAACCATTGCTCCGCGAGTTGGCTGCGTTCGCAAAAAAGCGCAGCCCAAATCACTTCTGTGCCGGACCGCACCCGCCCACCAACTTCCCTCCCTGCATCGGCGTCGCACTCTGCAGCAGCTTGGGTATCGTCGTCGTCAGCACCGGCCCCGAGTAGTTGTAGAACACCCCCGAGCACGCCAGATTCCCATCCAGCTTGAACAGCGAATACGTCCCCACCGATCCCCCGCTATAACTCGTCTTCGTCCCCAGAATCGCGTTGCCGGACTTCATGAAAGTCCCGCCCGATTCCAGCGCCTTCAGCCATAGCACATACCAATTGCTGTTCGCTCCCGAGCGCGCATCCGGCGCCACCGCATCCAGCGCCTGCGCCAACCCGTCCGCCCGCAGCACCGCACTCAAATGCGAAATGGACGACGCAGGCGGAGCCGGAGCCGCAGCCGCACCCTCCTCCGTCTTCGGCGCGGGTCCGCTCACCGGCGCAGTCAGCGAACTCATGAAGCCATCAATCGCCTGCGCAATCGAAAGCTTGTCCCTCTCCGTCACCACGTCCTCTGCCTTTTCCGTTCCCGGCGGGCACGCTTCCCCACCCGCCGCAGGTCCAACTCCGGGCAACTTCTTCTCTTCCACCCTCTCCTTTTCCCTCTCCTTCACCGCCGGAGCCACGCAGCTTCGCGCCTTCACCAACGCCACAAACGCCGTCAGAAACGGCGAATGCGCCTGGTCAATCGCTGTCAGCGAACGCGGCATATACAAGTCGGGAATCACCACCGACACCCCCAGCCCCTTCAAGTGCCCGCCCACATTGTTCACCAGCGTCTGATCCAGAATGTCGCCCTCCACCGGAGCCGTCTCAACCGTCGTGGTCAGCAGCGCCTGCGCCAGTTGAATCGCCTGCCCCTCCGGAATCATCGAGGCCACCGACTCCAGCGTAGAAATAAGTCCGCCTCTCGTCCCCGAGCAGTAGTGATCGGCCCGCAGCGTCAGCATCTCCATCGTCGAAATGTCCGTCCGCCATAGCTGAAACTCCGCCATCGCGCTCGACCCATTCGTCACCACCACCACACCCGGCGTGGCCCCCGTACCCCCGCGGGCATTGCAGCCTTCATCGGCCACCCCCACGTTGCGCGCGATCCCGCACGCCAGTTGGCTCCCCTCCGCGTCCATCGCCGAGTAGGTCAACATCTCCGACTCAATCGCGAAGCCAGCCTTGGTCGAAGCCGCCTGGTTTTCATCCGTCGCGCCTTTCGTCTGCGCCCCGCATGCACTCCCCGCGGTTGTGACCAACACCAGCGTGAACAGCAAGAAGGCATGTGGGCATCGCAGCGCCCGAACCAATCCGATCGAACCTCTCATGACACACCTCGAACTCTGATTGAAAAGGATTTGGACCTCTTGAAACACCGGCAAATTCGGCTTGCGCCCTCTCCGGTTCCTTGGGGGATTGGCCGATAGTACCATCATTCCAAGGACACTTCGAGACCTATCTCCCCCCGGTCCCTTCGAAGTCTCTCAAACCACAAGCAGCATCCGGGATTCTCTCCCCGCCATTCTCTCCGTGTCATTGGACGCAAGATCGGCTCTCCGCCGGTACATACACTGTCTTTTCTCGTTGAGTGATTTAAATCACATCACTCCTGGCAAGCATGTGGAACCCTACAAGTACCAAAAGGTTCTGGCCCCATGAACACCATTGAATTGATACAGAAACTGCACGACATCGAATGCGCCCTCGGCGTCGAAGACAGCTCCGCGATTCGCAAAAGGGTAGTCGAAGCCCTCGAATGCGCCGTTCGCCTTCAAAGAGAGACTCCTGAGCAGCACCGCAGGCAATCCAGATTCGGCCTTTCTGAAATAAACTTCGATATCTAATTCGGTGAATGCAGAAATCTGTACGCCAATTAGTCTTCGACCCCTGCCATAACTTCCATACTCAAATCATTTACTCAAATGTAACTTCCGAGTTGCCCACAACCTGACCAGAATCGGCCAGGGCGCCGGTAATCACTCGATTGTTGTGTCGCTTTAAGTCTTGGCTTTTCCGAGCCAACGTGGGACCCGGTTCTTGTATTGAAGATAGGAATCGCCGAATGCCGCTTCCAAATCGCATTCCTCTCGCGGCACAAGGTTCAAGATTGCGACCAGACACCAGAGCAACCATACGATGAGAACACTGATGCTGCCGAAAAATATGGCCCATCCGAGCCAAATTGCCAGGTAAGCGATATATATAGGATTACGGGTGAATCTGTATGGGCCCCGCACTATAAGAAATGAGGGAGTCTGTATGACTCGTTCTGCGGGCCACCAATTGCAGGCGTAAATCCAAATCAAGAGCCCGGTTGCAACTGTAATTGGGATCAGGCCGATCCAATTCCATCGACCCGGTGATAACCCCGCTGCCCATCCATGACGCGGCGTCAAGGTGGAGATCGCCCATGGAAGAACTCCGTGCATCAGGGGAGCCACGATGAGCCAGAAGACTAGAGGAAGCCACCATCGTAAAAGCCGCATCCTCCACCTCTACCCCGTTGGATTGATCTTCCCAACACGATACGCCAAGGATGCTTCCCCAAATGCCCATGCCAACCGAGGGAAAGTGATTTTTGCAACTTCCGAACGTGTCACCGCCAACTCGGAAGCAATCCCGAAGTTCGGGTGAAGGTGCGTCGCATTCCGGCACCTGGGAAAGCACCTCCTCCTCAGTCCCCAGGGCGCGAAGCGCAGTTGGCCCCACCGCAGGCCGGGGCTCCCAAGGATAGGTCCACGTCCGTGGGGTGGAGATGGCTTGTCAAGAGGCAATTCGAAAAATACTTTGTAACTCCCTTTCCCCTCAACACAAAAAACTTCGCCTCAATTGTGAATAATTATGGCCTTTCGGCGCATACTGGATGCAGTGCTTGAGAACCGGCCCAAGGAATGGGACCGTCCTCAAGCCATTTCTTTTTGGGGAGGAAACAAGACGATGACGCACCCTCGGTCCCGGCGAACTCAGCCTTCGTTGCAGTGTCGGAGATCCGCCCGGTCCGTACCGAAAAGCACCCCCCCACCCCCCCCTACAAAATTTGCAGTTTTCCACAGGCAAATTGTCGAAAATCGGCTCGTCGAACTACGACCAGATCCGTCCGATTCCCAGCCTTGGGAGCAAGCGGCCGGGAAAACACCAGCCTCCCAGCGCGCGAGGCGCAGTGGGCCGTGCCGCACAGTTCCGTAGTCTCACAGTGCCCAAAAGCCACTTTTAACGCGCAATAACGTGCCAATATGCGCCAAAATGCACACTCTCCTATGAAGCTAACTCGTTACAAATGAAGTAAGTATACGGTTAAAAATGGCATTTAAAAGATTATTCGCCACTGTGAAACTGTGCAACACAGGAAAGGAGCACCCATTGCCTCAATCTCAACGCGAAGCGGTTGGCCCCACCGCAGGGGGCTCACCGCGTGTGCCGAGCAGCATTTCAACTGCCTCCCGCAGCGACGCGAAGCGCGCATCCGCCAGCGCCGCAGCCTCTTCCGCGCCCGGCTGCTGGCGTTCAACGTCGCCGTCAAGAAAGATCGTGCGCATCCCCAGCCGCCGGCCAAATTCGATGTCCGATCTGGAATCGCCAATCATCACGCTGGTCGCAGCCGTGATCTCGGGAAAATCTTTCCGCGCCTGTTCAAACATGCCGGGCAGCGGCTTGCGGCAGTCACATTGCCCTTTGTCGTGGGGACAGAAATAGAACGCATCCACTTGCGCCCCGTGCGTCTGCAAAGTCTCCTGCAACCGCGCGTGAATCGCTTCCACCTGGGTCACGGAGTAAAGCCCCAGCGCAGCGCCGCGCTGGTTTGATACAACGATCACCCGAAGGCCCGCGTGATTCAGCCGCGCAATGGCATCGGCCACGCCCGGCAGCAAGTGAAACTCGGCCCATGAAGTCACGTACTTGCCTTCCGGCATCTTCTCGTTCACCACGCCATCTCGGTCGAGAAAAATGGTAACGAGTGTGCCTCCGAAAGCACTGCCTGTGGGGTTGTTCACCCCGCTATGATAGCAACAACCAAGCGCACGAACAGTTAGGCGAAGTCTCAGTGACCGTCTAAGAAAGGGGCGCGCGTTGATCGGACAGTTGCACCGCGTTATCGAGGACATCGAGCACGAATGGGCCGGCAAGCACCTCCTCGTCGTCGGCGATGTCATGCTCGACAAGTACATCTGGGGCGACGTCGGACGCATCTCCCCCGAGGCGCCCGTGCCCATTGTCCGCGGATCGCGCCAGGAAGAGCGCCCCGGTGGCGCCGCCAACGTTGCACTCAATCTAGCCTGCCTGGGAGCGCAAACCATCGTCGTCGGCATCACCGGTGGCGACGAAAGTGAAAGATCGCTCGCCGCGAGTCTGAAAGCCGGCGGCGTCACACCGCACTTCATTTCGGCGTCGGATTATCCGACCATCACCAAGACCCGCATCCTCAGCGGCGGCCAGCAGATGCTGCGTTTGGATTTCGAGCGCCTCGGCAACATTCCGCAGTCCGCCTTCGACCAGTTGATCCAGAAATCGCTCGCGCTTCTCTCCAACTGTGACGCGATCGTATTGTCCGACTACGCCAAGGGCGTCGTCACTCCCGCGGTCTGCCAGGCCATCATCTCTGCCGCACGCAAACTCGGCATTCCGGTCCTCGTCGATCCCAAGAGTCCGGATTACTCGCAATATCGTGGCGCCACCACCATCTGCCCCAACATGGGCGAACTGGCCAATGCCGCGCGCGTCGACTCCGGCAACCTCGACGCCTTGCTGTCCGCAGCCGAATCGATGGTGACTTCGCTCGACATCGAATTTCTCACCGCCACCCTCAGCGACAAAGGCATCGCGCTCGTCCGCCCCGGCAATCGCTTCGTGGCCCCGGCACAGGCGCGCCAGGTGTTTGACGTCTCCGGCGCCGGCGACACCGTCATCGCCGTCATCGCGCTCTGCCTCGCCTCCGGCCTGCAGCCGGAAACCGCAGTGCAATTAGCCAACGTCGCCGCCGGCATCGTGGTTGGCAAAGTGGGCACCGTGCCTGTCGAAAAGCACGAACTGCTCGCCGCCCTCAGCGATGAAATCGCCTTGCATGCCGAAGACAAAGTCCTCTCGCGCGATGCTCTCGCCAAGCGCGTCGTTCTGTGGAAAGCACACAAGGAACGTGTCGTCTTTACCAACGGCTGCTTCGACCTGCTCCACATCGGCCACATCACTTTGCTGGAACAGGCGCGTCGTGCCGGCGATCGACTCATTGTCGCCATCAATAGCGACGCCTCGGTCAGCTCCCTCAAGGGACCAAACCGTCCCATCGTCAGCCAGGTTGAGCGCGCACGCGTCCTCGCCGCCCTTGCCGCCGTCGACGCAGTCGTCATCTTCGACGAACCCACGCCTCTTGAAGTCATCGTGGCCGTCGAACCCGACGTACTGGTCAAAGGCGGCGACTACAAAGCCGACTCCGTGGTCGGCGCAAATGAGATTCGTTCCTGGGGCGGTGAAGTCCGCATCGTTCCGCTCGTCGAAGGATTCTCCACCACGCGCCTCATCGAAAAGGGAGCGGGCAGGTAATGCCCTGTCGGCCATCCCAGCCACCCGGATACAATATCTGGATGCAGCATCCCGGCCCATTCCAACCTGCTCTGCAGACTTTCAAGTCAACGGCAGGTCGACCCGCATGAAGCAATTCTTTCGCCTCGTACGGTATGGACTCCCGTACTGGCTGGAGTGGCTGCCAGGAGTGCTCCTTCTCGCTGCAGTCGGCGTACTCGACACTTTTCGCACCCTGCTGTTCCAGCCCATCTTTGACCAGGTCCTCCGGCCCGACGCTCCCGAAGGCCCCATCCTTCTAGGACTTCGGAACAGCAAGTGGCAATTCGACCTCAGGATGCTGATCCCGCCGTTCATTCACATGCACAATGCGTGGCATGTTGTTGCGTCTGCGCTTGTCCTTTCCACTCTCGTCAAAGGTCTTTGCGATTATCTCGGTACTTACCTGGTCAACTACGCGGGCTTCGGCCTGATTACAGACCTGCGCAACCACCTCTATGAAGCTACCTTGCGACGGTCGTCGAGTTTTTTTCACAAACATGCAACAGGTACCATCCTCTCCACGCTGATTAACGACGTGGATCGAGTACAAAACGCAGTCAGTTCAGTGATCGGCGAGTTTCTGCAGCAGTTCTTCACCTTCATCGTGGGCATTATTTTTGTGATCCGCCTCGGCGGACAACTCAGTTGGGCGCTCCTGCTCTTCATTCCGGTGGTAATTACATCGGCTCGCAAAATCGGCAGAGAAGTTCGCACCCGCACCCGCACCGGCCAGGACAAGCTCGCTGAAATTCAGAACATCTTGCACGAAACGGTCACTGGCAATCGCATCGTCAAGGCCTTCAGCACAGAGTTGTGGGAGATTTTGCGCTTCAAGGAGGCGGCACGTCGCTTGTTCCGCGCCAACCTCCGTAGCGTTCGTATTCAGTCCATCAGCTCCCCCTTGATGGACACAATCGGCGCTATTGCGATTGCCATTCTGCTATTCATCGGGCGCAACGAAATCCTGCATGGCCACATGACCATGGGAATGTTCGGTGCCTTCATCATCCTACTTTTCAAACTCTACGATCCAGTCCGAAAATTCGCCTACTTCTACAACAGCTTCCAGCAGGCCATGGGCGCATCCGCTTCCATCTTTGGCTTCTTCGACACCAAAGACGATGTGAAGGAGCGTCCGCACGCCATCGTCGTGAAGGGCTTCACCCAGTACATCCGGTTCGACAATGTCGGCTTCTCCTACTCCACTGAAGAAGGCGAGCACCAGATTCTTCACAATGTCGATCTCGATGTGCACGCCGGCGAAGTGCTCGCCCTTGTCGGCCCCAGCGGCGCAGGCAAATCGACGCTAGTTAATCTCATTCCGCGCTTCTTCGACGTCACCTCCGGTCGCATTCTGATCGACGGGCGCGACATCCGCGAATTGACTCTTGCCTCACTCCGCCGGCAGGTTGCCCAGGTCTCGCAGGAAACGATCCTCTTTAACGACACGGTGCGCCACAACATTGCCTACGGCCAACCCGACATGAAGCACGCGCTTGTCGAGAAAGCCGCCCGCAACGCTCTTGCCCACGACTTCATCTTGCGCATGCCGCAAGGCTATGACACAGTCATCGGCGAAAAAGGCTTCCGCCTCTCCGGCGGCGAGCGCCAGCGCATCGCCATTGCTCGCGCGCTCTTAAAAGACTCCCCGATCCTCGTCCTCGACGAAGCGACCTCCGCACTCGACGCGGAAAGTGAATCGTTAGTGCAGGAAGCGCTGGCGAACCTCATGCAGGGCCGCACCGTGGTCGTCATTGCTCATCGGCTCGGCACTATCCGCCGCGCCAACCGCATCGCGGTGCTCGAAGATGGACGCATTACCGCCATTGGCCCGCACGACGAATTGCTGACCACTTCGCCGACCTACCAGCGACTCTATCAACTTCAATTCATGGATGCGGCCGAGGCACAATCTCCGCTTCCATCCGGATTGGATCCGACCTCGCAATACCCGCTTGTATTCGAGCAGGCAATGTCCGCGAAGGCAGGGGAATAGTACGTATGTCGATTTACTCGATGACCGGTTTCGCCCGCGTTCAGGTGCGGGTGCCCATTCGCGAACTGGACCAGCTCGTTTACACCCTGACGCTAAAAAGCGTAAATCACCGATTCCTCGACATCCAGTTGCGCCTGCCCTCGGGCCTCGACGCGCTGGAAATGGAACTGCGCCGCGCGCTCAAAGAGAATCTCGTTCGCGGCCACGTTGAACTGGCCCTCTCCGTCGACCGCACCACGCAGCAGAAAGCCGGATACAATCGCGAACTGGTTGCCGGTTATCTTGAAGCCTTCAACTCCGCACGCGATGAATTTCACCTCAACGGTGAGCCCGATCTGAACGTAATTCTGCGCATGCCCGCGGTATTACAAAGTGAGAGCCGCAACAACGGAGATGAAGACCTGGCCGTGCTGGCTGAAAGTGTGAAGCAGCAGATCAGTCCGCTGCTTGCGGAACTCAAGACCATGCGGGCCCGCGAAGGCGATGCACTCGAGGCGATTCTTAGCGCCTCGCTCGACAAACTCGCTGCGGCCACCGACGGCGTTTCCTCCCTGCGTCCGGAGGTTGAACAGCGCTACCAGGAACGGCTCACACAGCGTCTCATCGCCGCCACTGGAAACGAATTCAACCGGCAGCGGCTGCTTGAAGAAGTCGCAGTCCTCGTCGATCGCAGCGACGTGGCAGAGGAACTGGCGCGGATGACTACGCATATCGGCCATTTTCGTGAATTGATGGCCGCGGGTGGCGAAATCGGCAAGAAACTCGACTTCCTGCTGCAGGAGATGAACCGTGAAGCCAACACGCTGCTGTCGAAGACGGGCGGCGTAGGCGGCAAGGGCACGCGCATCACTGAACTCGGATTGGCTATGAAAGCTGAAATCGAGAAAGCGCGCGAACAAATTCAAAACGTGGAATAGAACGTTGAACGGTCGTTCGAACAACGGCGAAAGGGAATACTGGAAAGTGGCAGGAATTCTTTTCATCATTTCGGCACCATCGGGCTCCGGCAAGAGCACGCTCGTCAGCGAGCTGCGCAAACAGGTCAGCGGCGTGGACTTTTCTGTCTCCTGGACCACCCGCACACCGCGCGGCTCTGAAGAAAACGGCCGCGAATACTTTTTCACCTCCCGTGAAGAATTCGAACGGATGCGCGACGACGGCCAATTTCTCGAGCACGCCGACGTCTTCGGCAATTACTACGGCACAGCACGGCATTCTCTCGAAGACGCTCGTCGCGAAGGCCACGATCTGCTGCTCGACATCGATGTGCAGGGCGCCGCGCAAGTGCGAAAAGCAATGCCCGAGGCTGTCAGCATCTTCGTTCTGCCGCCCACGCCCAAAGTTCTTCGCACCCGGCTGCGCAATCGGAGTCGCGCGGAAGGCGTTGTAAATGAAGCGGAACTCTATCGCCGCCTGAGTGAAGCCAGCAAGGAAATTGAGAATTATCGCGATTACAGTTATATTTTGGTCAACGACATTCTGGACAGGGCGGTAGCCCAATTGGAAGCCATTGTGCTCGCTGAGCGGTTCTACCGCAATGGCGAACCCATTACCTACCGTTCCAGCAGAGTGTTGGAGGTCGCCGCGGCCTGCCGCCAGTCCAATGCGCAGGATCGGCTCAAACCTGTGCTGGAAGCCTTCGGCATCGATGGCGAATCCGGCCAGCAACAACTTCCCTTTGGAGATGACACCGATGACGATTGAGACTCAGTTCGATTCGAACTACCGCAAAGTTCTTGTCGCCGCACGTCGCGCCCGCCAGTTACAGAACGGCTCGGCGGCTCTCGTTGCCAGCCACTCCACCAAAGCCTGCCGCATCGCGCAGGAGGAAATCGACGCGGGCAAGATCTCCTACGTCAAGAAGGAAGTGCCGGTGGTGAAGCCCCTGGTTGAAGATCGCGGGACACCCATTCTTTAGTGGCGGATACCTCGCGTCTTCAAGGTCTTAGAATTGGTCACCCCATCCCTGCGACGCATCTTTGCCGCAAGGGTGGGGTCCGGAATCAGCAAATCCATCCACGCAACCTCCACAATCGGATCGGACTACAATCACAAGTATGCGAGTGACGGTTGGCGTCTCCGGCGGTATTGCCGCATACAAAGCGGCGGAGCTGGTGCGCGCCCTGCAGCGGCAGGCTCTTGAAGTCCATGTCGTCATGACCGAGTCGGCCACGCGCTTTATTCAGCCGCTTACCTTCGCGGCCCTTACCGGCCACAAAGTCATCACGACTCTTTGGGAGGAAGCCGGCACCGCCGAAGGCGCATACGACTCCTCCATCGAACACATCGGCGAAGCGCAGTGGACCGATGCGCTCGTGATCGCCCCTGCCACGGCCAACATCCTGGCCAAGTTCGCACACGGCATTGCCGACGATTTTCTTACCACAATGTACCTGGCCACACAGGCACCGGTGCTGGTTGCGCCCGCGATGAACGTGAACATGTGGGATCATCCAGCCACCCAGGCCAATCTTGAAATCCTGCGCCAGCGCAGCGTGCGCGTCATCGAACCGGGCACAGGCGATCTGGCCTGCGGCATGGTCGGCACAGGCCGCATGGCGGAGCCCGAGGCCATCGCCGACGCTGTGCTGAACGCACTTGGCCGCCGCCACGATCTCGCGGGTGAAATCGTTCTTGTCACTGCCGGAGGCACGCGCGAAGCACTCGATCCCGTGCGATTCCTGGGAAATCGCTCGAGCGGCAAGATGGGCTACGCGCTGGCCGACGCGGCACAGAGCCGCGGAGCCAAAGTGATTCTCATCAGCGGGCCTTCATCGCTGCATCCGCCTGCGCACTGCGAACTGATAAAAGTGGTCACTGCCGACGAGATGCGGCACGCCGTGCTTTCGCGTATGGAGGAAACCACGCTCATCATTAAAGCCGCCGCAGTTGCTGACTATCGCCCCATGCATGTTGCCGATCATAAGCTGAAGCGCACTGGGCCCATTTCGTTGCAGTTGGCACCCACCGAGGACATCCTCGCGGAAGTGGTGCGACGTCGCAAGCCGGGACAGCTGATCGTGGGCTTTGCTGCCGAAACTGAAAATCGTGTGGAAAACGGCCGCGCCAAGCTGCTGCGCAAGGGCGCCGACGCCATCGTTGTCAACGACGTCTCAGGCAACGGGTCGGGCATCGATGCGGATCTGAATGCCGCGACCTTCCTTACCAATTCCACCTCCATTGAGTTGCACGAGATGCCGAAGCGCAAACTTGCCGACCGCATCCTCGACGAGATCCTGACCCTGCGCCGGCCACGTGCGCTGGTAGTGGAGACCGACGGGCCGACACAGCAGGAACAGGTCCTGAACCAATCCGAAACGCCGGTGGCCACACGCCGCCAGCTCATTGTGGAGTGACGGCGTGCCCGACGCGCTCGACCCCACGACGCAACAGGCATTGGCCGTTCGCCTGCGCTTCTACCGCGATCTTGGATTGACGGAACTGTATCGACGGCCAGTCGATCCTGCACAGGTGCAAAGGTTCGCAACGGCAAATGAAGCGGTTGAAGTGCGCGAGCCTGAGGTTCAATCCGAACCGACCGACGTTGCTGCCACCGCTGACCTTCACAGTTCCACAACTTCAAAGGAGAACACTTCCATTCCTCCGCGCAAGACCATCCCGGCTCCTCCTTCCGTTGCGGCCGCCGTTCCAGAGGCGGGCCGCGATGAAGCACTCCACATCATTCGCGAAGATATTGGCGACTGCACGCGGTGCGCGCTGCACGTGGGCCGCAACAAGATCGTCTTCGCTGATGGCTCGCCGAACGCACGCCTGATGTTTGTGGGAGAGGGGCCCGGCGCCGATGAAGACGCACAGGGCCTGCCGTTTGTAGGCCGCGCCGGCCAGCTGCTCAACAACATGATTGGCGCGATGGGCCTGAAGCGCGAAGAGGTCTACATCGCCAATGTGGTCAAGTGCCGTCCGCCCGGCAATCGCACACCGGAACCGGACGAGGCGAACACCTGCAGCCCCTTCCTGTTCCGTCAGATCGATGTCGTCCGGCCGGAGGTGCTGGTGGCGCTCGGCGCCACTGCTGCGACGTATCTGCTGGGGCAGCGGCAACCGCTGGCCGGTTTGCGAGGCCGCGTCCATTCGCTGCGCGGCACGCGATTGATTGTGACCTATCACCCGGCCTATCTGCTGCGCGATCCGCGGCAAAAGAAAGAGGCGTGGGCCGATCTCCAGATCGCCATGCGCGAACTGGGACTGAAGCCACCTGCGGTGGGGCCAACTGCTTCGCGCTGAGATTGACGCAATGGCTGCTCGCTTGTTCCCTCGGTTCCTCGTTCCCTCGTTCCATCAGTCCCTCAGCGCGAAGCGCAGTTGGCCGCACCGCAGGTGCCTTGTCAAGAGGCGTTTTCAAAAATACTTTGTAACTCCCATTCGCATCAACGCAAGAAACTTTGCCCAATGTGTAAGTAATTAACCCCATAAAGCGCACAATGTATTTAGTGCTTGAGAACCAGCCCGAAACTCGGGCCCATTCTCAAGCCATTTCTTTTTGGGGAGAGGGGCACCGGTGAAACGATCCTGCGCATACGAACCATCGCCGACGGAGCAAGCAGGCCAGCCGAACCTCTTTCGCGAGCAAAAAGGGGGCAAAGCATGCGTTAAGTGTGCGTATAAAAACCTCAATTTTGCGCGCAACGCCATTATAATTCAGCAGTTTACCATCGAATTCTCTGTACCCACCCCCTGTCTTCCACAAAAGGGCTGCACAACTTTGCCGCACGGCGCAAAAAGCGTTTCGCACCTTTGCAACTGTGCCACGCAAGCCGGCACCCACAGCAACCATCTCCACGCGAAGCGGCTCCCGCACCGCAGGTGCCGAAGCGATTGGCCGTTATGCTATTTCCGGCAACCCTGTGTTCCTGTACTGTCACCGCGCGCAACTTCTCGCACAAGAGGCACTTCTGCCCGGTCAGATTTCAAGTTAAGAATCACTTTTTTTCCCGTATTCCTGTGCGACCAACGAGGAAGCAAGCACCCATTGCATCAATCTTCAGGCGAAGCAGTTGGCCCCACCGCAGGTGGTTACTATTCGCCGTGGACGAGGTAGTAGCGCATTTGCACCTGGGCGCCGCCGGAGATGCGCTGCAGCCATACTTCCAATTCGCCGGCGCGGGTGGTGCGAGTGACGGTGAGCAAGGGATCACTCTGCCAGGTGCGTGCGGTGCAAATGCCGCCGGCGTATCCCACTCCATAGCGCCAATGCGAACTGGCGTGCCACTCGATTTTGCTGCGGTCCACGTCGTATCCCCACCGTTGGGCGCGGTCGAGCGGGATGGTGGGGTAGGCAACAAATTGCCCGGTCAATCGTGGGCGGAAGCGAAAATCGAGGACCGGCCAGACCCAGAGAGATCGGCGGTTTCGCGATTGCGGACCGGCCTCCTGGGAGAAGTAGAGTTCCTGCTCCCAATCCATATGCCGGGTATGGAGAATGTCCGCCCCGGCACCGGTGAACCAGATCTGTTCCTTGCCGTAGCCCGTGTCATAGTAGCCGATGTCGGGGAGGATCCATCGCCCACGCTGTTGCGCCCACTCGGCAACGCGGTAGGTGACGATGTGCGGGGATTGTAACTGTTCGCCTGCGCGGAGGATGAAGATGTCGACAGCCGGTTTCTGAACCGTTTCGGCGGACAAATCAAACGCAAACAACAAGCTCAAGAGGATCAAAAACAACAGGTACGGCTTCATGACAACTGCACTCACTTCATCAGGCTATGAAAAAGATAGGCCCAATTGTGAGCTTGGTCAGTGAGGCTTGGCACACCAGTGTGCCGGCAAGAAGGGACGCTGCAGTCTGATGAAATTGCTCGCGCCGTGCGGCTTCAGGGGCATGCAAGGTGGTTCACTCTCCGGGTTAGAGCGGCTTCAACGGTGTTTCTTCCGTGGCGATGTCCTCCTGGACCTTCCAGGTTCCGTCGGACTGCTTTTTGTAGACTTCGACGTAGTTGCCGGCCTGGCCGACACGCTTTTTGGTTTTGGGATCGGTAGTGGTGTATTTGAAGGTGCCTTGCGAATACGCGATGTCTCCCGACTTGGCGATTTCGATTTTTGTGGGGGCAAAGACGAGGGAGAAGTTGGGATCGCCCAATTCCGGTTTCATCCCGGCGAGGATGGCCTGTTTGCCGGTCATCAGCGGTGTGTCGGGCAGCATCGAAGCGGCGTCGTCGGCATAGAACGCCTCGGCCTTCGCAGGCTCTTTGGTGGCGAAGGCTTTGACCCAAGCGGCTTCAGTATCGCGGATGGCTTGTTCGTCGATTGCACGGGTGTCGGGCGGCGCGGCGGGGGCGGTCGGCGCCTGCATGCATCCGGAGGGCAGAAGGACAATCAATGTGCCGGCGACACCTGCGACGAGGAACGAAGCGGTTCTGGATTTGAGCATGAACAAGTCTCCTTTGGGCTGTGGGGAAAGTATAGTTTGGCTCGAATCTTTGCCAGGAATAGCAAGGAATGACATAGGCTGTTCTCGATCGGGACGAATCGACAGGGCGCCTGGGATTATTCCGTTGTGATTCCGATGGACGCGAGCCAGGTTTCGACGAGCTCGGGCCACGCGGTGATGGCGAACTTTGTGCGGCGCAGACCGAAGGCGTGACCACCCTGCGCGTAGAGATGCATTTCGACGGGGACGCCGGCGTTTTTGAGCGCGATGTAGTAGACCAGCGAGTCGTTGACATTGTCGATGTGGTCGTCTTCAGCCTGGAGGAGAAACGTGGGCGGTGTTTGCGCGGTGACGGGGACCGCGGGGTTCAGAACGAATTTTTGCGCGTCGATGTGGAGATGGCCGGGATAGAGGGCGACGGCGAAATCGGGGCGGCAGCTTACTCTGTCGGCGGCATCGACGGGCGGATAAAGGCGCTTAGCGAAGTGGGTACTGATGGCGGCGGAGAGGTGGCCTCCGGCGGAGAAGCCGAGCACGCCGATTTTGTGAGGATCGATGTGCCACTCGGCGGCGTGGAAGCGCACAAGGCCGATGGTGCGCTGCGCGTCCTCGAGAGCGATGGGGGACTGGGGAAATGCGCCCCAGTTGGGAGCGGATCGCGGAGCGGGCACGCGGTACTTGAGCAGCACGCAGGTGATGCCTTTGGCGGTGAGCCATTCGCAGACTTCGGAGCCCTCGAGATCGATGGCGAGGATTTCATAGCCGCCGCCGGGAAAGACGACGATGGCCGCGCCGGTGTTGTTGGCCGTGGGCGCATAGACGGTCATGGTGGGTTGCGCGACGTTGCTGACAGAGACCCAGGAGCGGCCGGCGACGAGGGAATCCTTGCCCGTGGTCTCGGCGGATTCGGGCGCCTTGACGGGACGGGCATCGGGTGGGTTGCCGGGCCAGATGGGAATCTGGGTGTGTCCCGGAGATGGCTGCCAGGAGGTTTGCTGGGCTTGGAGATTGTGGCAGGTTAGGACGAACACGAGAGCAAAGAGCAGAGATTTCATTGGGGTCCGCATCCTGTCCATGATCATGGTGCGAGGGGGGGCGCGAGGAAGAGAAGAGAGGACGGGTGCCGGAAGAAGCAATGGGGGGCTAGGTTCTAGGGGCTAGGTTCTAAGTGCCAGATTCTAGCTGCTGGTTTTCCCGGGCAACTGCCGTACGGCAACCGCGTTGCGCGTAGGTGGGGCTTGTGCTCTCCCACCTTTTTCACGATGAAGCTGTGAAAAGGATGGGCACCCGATTTGTGCGGTAGGAAGCAGCGCTGTTAGTAGGCGCGGAGGCTCTGGATGGCTTTGAGGATGGTGTCGGGCTGGGGCAGGATGGCGTCTTCGAGGACGGGCTGGTAGGCGACGAAGGTGTCCATGGCGCCGATGCGCTTGACGGGGGCGTCGAGATTTTCGAAAAGTTCGTCGGCGATGCGCGCGGCGATTTCAGCGCCGTAGCCCCAGCTGAGCGTGTCCTCATGGGCGACGATGACGCGGCTGGTTTTGCGGACTGAGGTGGCGATGGCTTCCCAGTCGTAGGGGCTAAGGGTGCGGAGGTCGAGAATTTCGACGTCGATGCCGTCTTCGCGCTGGGCTCTTTCGGCGGCTTGGAGAGCGCGGGGAACGATGGCGCCGTAAGTGACGAGCGTGATGTGGGAACCGGGGCGCACGATTTTGGCTTTGCCGAAGGGGATGGCGAAGTCGGGGCCGGGATAGGGGGCGCGACCGTAGGATTCGCGGTAGAGACGCTTGTGCTCAAGGAAGAGCACGGGATCGTCGCAACGGATGGCGGTGCGCAGAAGGCCATTGGCGTCGAGCGCGTTGGAGGGGAAGACGACGCGCAGGCCCGGGATGTGGGTGAAGATGCTTTCGCCCGACTGCGAATGATAGATCGCTCCGCCGGTGAGATAGCCGCCGATGGGCACACGAATGACAGCGGGTGAAGCCCACTCACCGTTGGAGCGCCAGCGCATGAGGGCGAGTTCGTTGCGGATCTGGTGGACGGCGGGCCAGATGTAATCGAAAAACTGAATTTCAACGACGGGCTTCATACCACGCACGGCATAGCCGACAGCGCGACCGACGATGTTGGCTTCGGCGAGCGGGGAGTTGAAGACGCGCTCAGAACCGAATTCCGTTTGCAGGCCGGCGGTGAGCTTGAAGACGCCGCCTTTGCCTTTGACTTCGGCGAGTGCCGCTTCCCGGCTGGCGTCGGCTACGTCTTCGCCGTAGACGACGATGCGCGGATCGCGGCGCATTTCGTCGTGGAGGCAGGCGTTGACGAGGTCGGCCATGGTGCGCGGCACGGCGGCCTTGGGGCCGACGGGCTTGACTGGCTCAGTAGCGATGCCTGCGCTGGTGGGATCGAGATCTTCAGAGTAGACGTGGCGTTTGATGCTGGAGATCTCAGGCAGCGGCGCCTTGAGGGCGCGGTCAGCGGCATCGGCGATGTCGTGATCGATCTGCTGCTCGAGTGCGTTGATCTGTTCGGCGGTGAGGATGCCTTCACGGAGGAGGCGCATCTGCATCTTGGCGAGCGGATCGCGCAGCGCGTCGGCCTGACGTTCAGTGGCGGCGCGATAGAGCTTGTCGTCGTCGGACAGCGAGTGAGAGTAGCAGCGAATGACGTGGCCGTGGATGAACGCGGGGCCTTTGCCGGCACGGCAATGCTCGGCGGCTGCCTGAAAGGCGCGCAGGCAGGCCTCGGCATCGGTGCCGTCGATTTCAGCAAAGTAGAAATTGGGAAAATTGGCGACGAGCTTGGAGATGTTGCCACCGGGGGTGTTGACCTCGACGGGAACACTGATGGCGTAGCCGTTGTCTTCGACGCAAAAGATGACGGGGAGTTTCTGGTTGGATGCGGTGTTGAGGGCCTCCCAGAACTCGCCCTGGGAGGTGGAGCCTTCGCCGAGGCAGGTGAGGACGACCTCGTCGCCGTGAAAGTCCACGTCGCGGAAGGCGCGATAATCCTGGCCGGCAGTTCCCTTCTCCGATTTGGCGGCGGCTTCAGGGTGGCGGCTGAAATAGCGGCCGGCCTCGGAGCAGCCGACTGCATGGAGCACCTGGGTTGCCGTGGAGGAGGAAGTGCTGACGATGTGGAGAGCACGGCTGCTCCAATGGGTGGGCATTTGGCGGCCGCCGCTGGCCGGGTCGGTGGCAGCGCCGACGGCCTGGAGAAACATGTCTTCCGGAGTGACGCCGAGAGCGAGACAGAGGCCGCGATCGCGATAATAGGGGAAGAACCAGTCGTAACCGGGGCGCAGGGCGAGGCCAGCGCCAACCTGGAGCGCTTCGTGTCCCGCGCCGGAGATCTGAAAGTAGATTTTCTGCTGTCGTTTAAGGAGGATTTCGCGGTCGTCCACGCGACGGGACAGGAACATGAGCCGATAGAGTTCGATCAGCTGCTGAGGGGTCAGGCTGGTCTGGGCGGAATCTGATTCTGTTGCGCGCGCAGTGGAAGCTGCAAGTCCCATTTCCCGTTTACTCCTGGCGTTCTTTTCTCCAAATTTCCACTTCCCCGATTGTAACAATGGCTTGCAAATCGCGTCCCACGCGGCGGGGATGGGCCGATGGGGGGGTAGGTCTCGGATGAATCTTACTGCATTGGGGAAATGAGAGGCCCTCGAAATTCCGGACCCGCCATGAAAGAGGTGCTCATTTTCTGCTTGACGCTGTGCGCGAGCTTTTCAATGTCCGCGGCCTTGCGCACCTGGATGGGCGTGAGGGCTGAATGGTCGTCGGAACCAATTTCGGCGTTGAGTTCCTGCGCGAGTTTGAGGAGTTTTTCAGTATCGGAAACCATGGACTTCTGGCGTTCTTCATTGAGGGCGCGGAGTCTTCGGGCGGTTGCGATGGGGTCGACGTCTTCGGTGTTGCCGAAAGGACTTTGGTCGTTTTGCCGGCTCAACTGGTGAGGGGAACTCGTCTGTCCCGCGGGAACGAGGGAAGGCGCGGGGACTAAGAGCAAGAGAAGGAAGAAAGCGTCGCGCAGCAGGCAATGCGCCCCATTCCGGGCAAAACAGGTTGACGATTTGTCCCGAAGAGCATTCATGATCTGCTGCAGAGGTTCCCGCCCAAAACAATCATTGGACGGTCAATACCATTTTCTGTTGCACATCGTGGGCGAGCAATTCGATCATCTCGGAATCGCGGATAAGTGCAGCTGGCACTTGATCCTTTCCAACTTTATCCAACCTAGCCTGGAGGTCTCGCGCGAGTGTGAGCAATTGGGAAGCTTCTTCGGTAATTCGTTGGCGCCGCAGGTTGTTGACCGCATCGAAGCGCTTCTGATCGTCTTGATCCTGGTGCTTCATCATTTGGACGTTTGCGTCTGGAGGCTGGTTGATAGGAGTCGGCAGATCGGCCTTGCTGACGATCAGAGCACCGCCGGGGGCAACCGAGGCCTGAGCAGCGGCTGCGTGTGCTGCCAGCGCGACACACGTGCAGACGAAGAGTGGACTGAGGAAGCCGCGCAAATGACGGATGCGGGTGGCATTGCTTCGATTTGGATGCGGCGAAATTGTAGGATTCGGCACGAGACCAGCTCCGATCCAGCGCGATTCGCGTCAATCAATGATCAAAAAACCTAAACTGATGGCAATCCCCCTGGCGGGAGAGGTAAAGACCGTTAACTTCCGCCGACCGTCAGGGTCATTTTGGTATGCACATCATGGGCTAACAATTCGATCACTTGCGCTTCGCGAACGAGGCGATCAGGCAGAGGCTTGTCACCAAGTAAGTCCATTTGAGTTTTGAGGTCTTTGGCGAGGATCAACAATTTGTTGGATTCATCTTGAATCTGATGAGTTCGCAGTGCATTGATCGCGTCGAAGTTCTTCTTAGCTATCTGGTTCTGCTGCATCAGCATGATGCCATTGGCGTCAGGGAGATTGTTGGCTTCGGGTAAGAGGATGGGATGCGGTGTGGGAGGGCTGAGAATTGTTTGCTGACCGGCACCGGAGGAGCAGAGCGTACCAACGACGAGGGCCAGCCATGCTGCCCTGCACCACGAAACTGCCCTAAGGACGATGGCATGTACGGCGTCGTCGATATGCGTGCGATGTTCGGGTTGCATCCAATGACTTTTCATCATGTCAGTTTCCCTTCCCTTTGTGGGGTTGGGGTGTGGCGGCGTAGAGCGCCGCAAGAAGCCAGGAGATTAACTGCCACCAACAGTGAGCTTCATTTTCTCTTTCACGTTGTGGGCCAGCTTCTCGATTTCGTCCGCTTTGCGGATTACGTTGAGGGAGAGTGTATCTTTGCTGGTTTTGTCCACCTCGGCCTTGAGCGACATGGCCAGGGTGAGGAGTTTGGCGCTGTCATTGGCGAGCTGTTTTTTTCTTTCGGCGTTGGCGGCTTCAAAGTTTTGCTCTTTGGCCTGTTGCTGGTGCATCTTCATCTGGTCGTTGACGTCGGGCAGGCGGTTTGCTTCTGGAACGAGATAAGGCTTGTCGGGGTTCAAGGAAGGGGCCTGTTGTTGACCTGGCTGGGCAGTGGCGGTGAGGAACACGAAGGCAGCAAGCATCGCAATTCCGCTGCCGAACACAAGCTGGGAACGAAGCCGTTGCGAAGAGGCGACATCTTGTGGGGGGGATTGATTCCGTGCAGGACCCAACGGCATGAGAACCTCCTGAATCATGTGATGCAGCCGGAGTTCGCCCTAGGAGATCCGTTTGGATTTCAAGTGAACCGAGGGCGAGGCTCCCGTCTGCGCACAGTATAGATAGAAAGAGGAGACTTGGTATGCATCCATTTGCGCTTGCGGTGCGGACCGGCTGGCTGGCCGAAGACCGATTCATGGGAAAAGTACTGGACGGATGGTTTCTCGACACCGAGGAATTCGTCCGGCTGAGACTGCCACATCTGATTATTGTCGTCCTTATCGTTTTTGTTCTCAGTCGTTTGCTGCGGTTGCTGACGAGCAGAATGATCAAGATTGCGGAGCAGCATGCGGCTGGTCGAGGGCGGATTGCGCAGGTGAGGACGCTGGCAGGTGTGATAAGAACCTCGGGGCTGGCGGTGATCGGCGTGATTGCGAGCCTGCAGGTATTGGACGCGGTGGGAGTGAATCTCGGACCTCTGCTTGCGTCCGCGGGAATTGCCGGCGTGGCGATTGGCCTGGCGGCGCAAAACATTGTAAAGGACATGTTGAATGGAACGCTGATCCTGATCGAAGACCAGTTCAATGTAGGGGATGTGGTGACGCTGGCGGGATTGACGGGGACCGTAGAAGCAATGAGCCTGCGCAAGACGACGGTGCGAGGGGGGGACGGGACGCTCTTTGTGATTCCCAACTCGCAGATCACGACAGTGGCAAACCAGAGCGTGGACTTCTCAGTAGCGACGATGAATGTGAGCGTGGACTTTTCCGCGCATCCCGACAAGGTGCTGGAACTGCTGAAGAGCATTGCGATGGAGATCCGCACGAGCAAGGAGTTCAAGGATGTGTTTGTGGCGGACCCGCAGGTACTGGGTGTGGATTCGATGAGGGGGTCGCAACAGATTTTTCCGGTGGTGTTCAAGACACTGCCCACGAAGCAATTTGGGCCCGTGCGGGAATTTCAGCGGCGGGTAAGAATCGCGCTGGAGGAGAATCACCTGTTACCGGGCGATCCGAACCGGGTTTTCAACTCATTTGTCGACGGCGAAGACCGGCATATGGTGGCCGGTGCGCAGCGTGAGGAACAGGCACCGCCCGCGCGGGACCCTACCACCATCAAGCCGCAGGAGACGAATCCGTTCACCGGCGAGACGAGTTAGAGACTCATTTTTCGTCGAGGAGGGCCTCGAGGAGTGCGTCGGCGATAGTGATGGGCGGCAGGCAGGTGCGGCCTTTGCAGACCATGGCCCATGCGGCGGTGCCTTCGGGGACCGGGACGCGGAGCAGGGTTTCGGCGAGGGCGGGCGGAAGATTGTCTGCGATGAGTTGCGCGGGCGCGAGGCGGAGGACGGATTTGTTGACGGCGAAGCCGGAGACGGCGGTGGCTTCGAGGAGATCGGCGGCTTTGCCGGAACCGACGACAACGATTTGAATGGGATCGAGGAGCAGGCGCTCAAGGGCGAGGCCGTAACTGCCGGCGTAGAGGCCGAAGTGGCCGACGACTCCAGCGAAAGAGGCGAGGGTGTCTTCGGCGATGTCGCGGAAGTCAGCGCGGCCGGAGAGGGCTTCGAGGCGAAAGAGCGCGGCTGCCGCGGTGGGATTGCCGGCAGGTGTTGGCGCATCCTGCATGGGCTTGCGGCGGGCGGAGAGAGCCCCGAGCGGGACGACACCTTCAAACGGAGTTGCGGTGTCATAAAACGCGCCAGCGGTGCGGTCGTAGAATTTTGCGATCATGGCGTCGGCGAGTTGAATGGCGGCGTTGTAGTAGCGGATTGTGCCGGTCGCGAACCAGCCGTCGATGCAGGCGTGGATGGTGAAAGCGTAATCGTCGAGCGTGGCGGGAACGGGCTCGGCGGGCGCGTGGCCTTCGTCGTAAGCGATGACGTGGTGCAGAGTTTGGTTTCCATCCCACGCGTCGGCGAGCAGGCGGTGGAGAGTGAGGAGCGCGAAGTCGCGGACGGCGTCGAGGCGCAGGACGCGGGCTGCTTCGCAATAGGCGGTGACAGCCATCGCGTTCCAGCCGGTGTAGAGAGTGCGATCGATGAACGGAATGGGACGCTGGCCGCGCGCGGCGGAGAGTTTCGCGTGCGCGGAAGCGATGAGGGACTGGACATCGGCGGCGGGCCTGCCGGTTTGCGTGGCGATCTGGTCGAGCGTGAATTTGCGGTGGAGTACGTTGCGGGCCGGGTCGTGATGCATGTCGCCGAGTTCCCCGATGTCCCAATAGACGGAAGCGACGGCAAGTTCATCGGACGTGAGGGCGGCACGGGCTTCGTCGAGGGTCCATGTGAAGTAATCGCCATCGTCGTCGAGGTTGATGTCGGCATCCTGTGAGGCGAAGAAGCCACCCCCGGCGCGGTCGGTCATGACGGCGTCGAGCCAGGCAATGATTTCGAGCGCGGTCTGGCGGTCTTCGGCGCGGACCAGCGACTGGAAGCTGTGGACGTAATTGCGCAGCAGCTCGGTGTTGTCGTATAGCATTTTTTCGAAGTGCGGCACGATCCAGTTTTCGTCGACGCTGTAGCGATGGAAGCCGCCGGCGAGCTGGTCGTAGACGCCGCCGCGCGCCATTTTGGCGAGGGTGACAGCGAAGGCTTCGCGGGCCTGCTCGTTGCCGCGATGGAGAGCAAGCTGGAGGAGTAGATCGAGCGCTGCGGGGTGGGGAAATTTGGGTTGGGAACCGAAGCCTCCGTTGCGGGGATCGAATTGCGCCAGCGCGGACTCGGCGATTTTGTCGACGAGGGCGTGATTGAGTTCGCCCTGGCGGCCGGAGAAGCTTTCGTTGTGTTCGATGGCGGCCATGACGCTGGCGGCGGATTCGAGGGCTTCGTCGCAGCGATCGCGCCAGACCTGGGCCATGGTGAGCAGGACGCGTCCGAAGCCGGGGCGACCGTAGCGGTCGTCGCGGGGGAAATACGTACCGCCGAAATAGGGGCGACCATCGGGAGTGAGGAATGCGGTGAGGGGCCAGCCGCCCTGCCCGCTGATGGCGGAGACGGCGGCCTGATAACGGGCGTCGACGTCGGGGCGTTCGTCGCGATCGACTTTCACGGCAACGAAATGCTCGTTGATGATGGCCGCGATTTCCGCATCTTCGTAGGACTCGCGATCCATGACGTGGCACCAGTGGCACCAGACCGCGCCGATATCGAGGAGTATGGGCTTGTTTTCGGCCTGTGCGCGCGCGAAAGCGACCTCGCCCCAGGGGTTCCACTGGACCGGTTGATGGCGCGCGGAGCGGAGGTAGGAGGAGGCCGTGTGTTCGAGTGGATTAGTGGCGCCGGCGGCGGGGGAGGCGTGATCCTGCATGGGCTAAGGATACAGGCCCCAGTGCCGCTTAAGTCTTAGCGAGTTCAGCTTCAATGGCGGCGACGAGCTGGGGCGCGTCGGGCGCGGTGTCGGGCGAAAAGCGCTGGACGACTTCGCCTTTGCGGCTGACGAGGAATTTTTCGAAATTCCACAGGATTTCGGGCTCGGGCAAGGTGTCGATGCCATAGCCTTTGAGCTTTTGCGCGAAGGGAACCTCGGAAAAGCTGGCGGCCTTGGGTTGCGCGGTGGTGAGGGCCTTGTAGAGCGGATGCTTGTCTGCACCGACGACGGTGATTTTGCTGAAGAGCGGAAACTGGACGTCGTAGTTGGTGGAGCAGAAGGTCTGGATTTCGGCTTCGGTGCCGGGCTCCTGCGCCTTGAAATCGTTGGCGGGAAAGCCGGTGATGACGAAGCCCTGTCCGCGATAGAGCTCGTAGAGTTTTTCGAGGCCTTCGTATTGAGGCGTGAGTCCGCACTTAGAGGCGACGTTCACGACGAGGAGAACCTTTCCTTTGAATTCGGCGAGGGAGGCGTCTTCGCCGGTAATTTTGCGAACGGGAATGTCGTAGATGGATGCGGTCATTAGGATCTCCTTGGGATGCGTGTGAGGCGATGGGGTGAGCGAGGCTGGCGATTAGGCAAGTAACTGCTTCGCTACTTTGATGTACAAATCGACGGCTTCGAGGAGTTCTTTTTTCGCAAGCTTTTCGAAGGGCGTGTGGGCCACGTGGATGGAGCCGGGGCCGAGGAGCAGCGGTTCCCCCCAAGTGCCGAGGTAGGGGATGTCGGTTGCGAATTTGGCGACCATGGTGGGCAGGCCTTCGACGGCGCGGAGGCGGATGAAGGGTGAGTCGAGCGTGAACTCGACTTCGGCGAGGCCGGCTGCGGCTTGCTGAAGCGCGGCGCGCACGGGGGCGGAGCTGGTGACGGTGCGGACGAGAACCTGGGCTTCGGCTTTATCCGCAATGACGTTGGGTGCGTGGCCGCCGTGGATCTGGCCGATGTTGAGCGTGCTGGGACCGATGCCTTCGAGCTCGGGGAGAGGAAGGGCGAGGACATTGCCCATGGCCTGGACGAGTTTGTGGACCGCGCTGTCACCTAGTTCTGGATAAGCAGAGTGGGCCATTTTGCCGGTGGCTTTGAAGCTGGCACGGAGAGCGCCTTTAGAGGCGAGAGCGAGGCGATTATCGGTGGGCTCTCCGTTGATGAGGAAGCGGCTGCCTTTGGGAGTGAGGGCAGCGATTTTGGCGCCGGCGGAATCGCGCTCTTCTCCCGAGACAAAGAGTAGTCCCACGCGCAAGCCCTGATCGCGCAGGGCTTCAGCGGCGGTGACCTGTGCGGCGATGATGCCTTTGGCGTCGCAGACGCCGCGACCGTAGATGAAGTCCGCATCTTCGCTGAAGGGGATGTAGGGTGGGACAGTGTCCATGTGGGTGGAGAAGACAAGGTCGGGCGCGGTGCCGGGGATTCCGGCGTATACGTTCCAGCGGGGGCCGGCGGCGACGCTTTCGGGGGGCTGCGGGACGGGCGTCTTTTCAACAGCCCAGCCGCGGCCGGCGATGAAATTCGCCAGGAAATCGCCCACCGCTCCCTCATGATAGGTGGTGGATTCGATTTCGACAAGATCGCGGGTAAAGCGGATGGGATCAAGAGGCAGCGGTACGGACATGATGGAGCCAGAATACCTTACGGGCCGAATCCGGCGACGTGCTGAGGGCGGTTTTGATGATCTGAAAGGGGTCGGTGGGGCAAGGACAGGGATTGAAGCGAGACGCGATTTTGAAGCATCTAGCCAGCCGGACTGCGCGTAGAATACTCTTGGAATGATTTCCACATTTGTACCCGTCAGCCCGGCACAAACAGCCGGCAAAGCGACTCTGCGCAGCGTTGAATTACGTGGACCTGCAGGCAAGCTGGAGACGCTTTTGAACGAAGGTGACCCCAACGCACGGTATGCTGCGCTGATTTGTCATCCTCACCCCAATGGCGGGGGCACACTGCACAACAAAGTGGTGTATCACGCGATGAAGGCGCTGAACGCGCCGGAGTTCGGGCTTGAGTGGCCTGTGCTGCGATTCAATTTTCGCGGCACTGGATTGAGCGAGGGAGAGCATGACGGGCAGGCCGAAACGGGCGATGTGCTGGCGGCTCTCGACTGGGTTGAAAACGAATACAAACGGCCGGTGGTAGTGGTGGGCTTCAGCTTTGGCGCTGCGATGGCGCTGCTTGCCTGTTGTAGCCGCGATGCCGGCAAGACTGCTTCAAGTGCTGTGCATGCTCTGGTCGCATTGGGTCTACCGACCGCGGCCGAGGGCAGAATTCACCGCTATTCCTTCCTAGCAAACTGTTCCCTTCCCACATTGTTTCTGAGCGGAGATCGCGATGAATTTGCGCCCGCCGGAGATTTGCGGTCCATAGCCGCCACCTCGGCTGAACCTAAAAAGTTGGTGCTCCTACCCGGCGCCGATCACTTTTTTGCCGGCCAGCTTGGCACGATGCAGAACGCACTCGTGAGCTGGCTCAAGGAGCAACTGCCATGACTCCCGTAAGCGATACGGCATTGGACTCTCTGCATGCTGAGGCTGGGGAAATTTTTAGCGGCGCGTTGGAAGCATGCAGTATTGAATCGGCATTCGACAGAAGGATTCAGTTTGAAGGCAACACGCTGAAGCGGCTGGTGCCGGACGGAAGCGGCCCGGACACGATCCAGGTATCGAGCTACAAGAAGGTCTATGTGATTGCGCTGGGCAAGGCCGCGGGGCCGATGTTGGACGTGCTGCTGGGTCGCATGAAGCGGCGGAAGGGCATGCGGGGCATCTGCTGCTCAAAATATCTGCCGAAGAAAAGGAACTGGCGTTTCCGGTATTTTGAAGGTGGCCATCCATTGCCGAACGAGGAATCGTTTGCCGGGGCGCGAGCGACACTGGCATTGCTGAAGAAAGCGAAGAAGGATACGCTGATCTTCTTTCTGATTTCGGGTGGCGGATCGGCGATGTTCGACTTGCCGCTGGACCCACAGATCGGATTGCAGGAAACCATCGCGTTCCACGACGCCTTGCTGGCCTCAGGCGCGCCGATCAATGAGATCAACACGCTGAGAAAGCATTTTTCGGCAGTGAAAGGCGGGCGGCTGGCGATCGCGGCGCCGGAAGCGATGAAGGTGTCGATTCTGCTACCGGATGTGCCACTTCGCACGCTGGACGCGCTGTCGTCGGGGCCGACGTCGCCTGACCACTCGACAGTGGGCGAGGCACGACTGGTGTTAACCAAGTACAACCTGGCAGCCAAGTTTCCAACGGCGGTGAGCGCTTTCTTTGAGCGGGTCGATTTGCCGGAGTCGCCGGGAAACAAAGCACCGCGGCGAGCGGGGTTTCTTCCCAAGCTGCAATGGCCGGGACAAACGCCGGCAAGAACGTTTACGGGGGCTGCGTCCCTGTCGGACGAGCACGAAGCGTTTCGCGATTCGGTGTTTGAGCTGCTGCTTTCGAGCCACGACCTGGTAGAGAATGCGCGCGCCCTGGCACAGCGTGCGGGATTTTTTGTTGCCGTGGATAATTCGTGCGACGACTGGGACTATGCGGAGGCAGCGCGGTACCTGCTGGCGCGGTTCCATGAATTGCGTGGGGAGCATCGACGCTTCTGTTTGATTTCCGCGGGTGAAGTGACAGTGAAGCTGGATCGCACACCGGGAGCGGGTGGACGCAACCAGCAGTTTGCGCTGACTTGCGCGCTGGACCTGGCTGGCTATCCCCAAGAATTGCTGACGGTGCTGAGCGCGGGATCCGATGGCATCGACGGCAATACGCGCAGCGCGGGAGCTATCGCCGATCCTACGACGGTGGAACGGGCGCGGGCCTTTGGGTTCGATCCAGAGGAATCGTTGCACGGGTTCAATGCGTGCCCCCTGTTCACGGCGCTAGGGGACTCGGTTGTGACGGGGCCGACGGGGCATAACCTGCGCGACCTGCGACTGCTGATGGCGGATCGCACTTAGGGAACTACGCGAAGCGGCAGGGTATCGAAGCGGTTTTGGTATTTGAAGTGCCAAACGCAGCGAGTAGATGTTGTAACCTTGTGATTATTTCAAATTGACTGATTTTAAGGATTGGCTCGTGCCGCGCAGAGCAACCCGCAAGCCCGCAGACAAAACGCCGGACATCCGCGCCGTAGCCGCTTTGGCGAAGGTATCGATCGCCACCGTGTCGAGGACTATCAATGGCGCACCTGTGGTGAGCGACCGGCTTTCGAAGCGCGTATGGCAGGCGATCGAGCAGCTCAATTATTTTCCCAACACGCATGCGCGGAGCCTGGTCTCAGGTCGCAGCCGGATTTTGGGAATCATCGTCGAGAACATCACCAACCCCTTCTTCCCTGAGCTGATTCAGAGCTTTGAAGAGATTGCGGTGGCGCACGGGTACGAGATCCTGGTCAGTTCGTCAAACAGCGACCCGGCGGTGTTGACGACGTGCGTTCGCCGAATGATTGAGCGCAAAGTGGAAGGCGTGGCGATGCTGACGTTCGGTGAGGAAGAGCCGATTCTGGATCAGCTTTCTTTTCACGATATTCCGATTGTGCTGGCGGAGTTTCGTCTCGACTATCCGAAAGCCAGCACGATCCTATTGGACTACACGACGGGGATTCGCGCGGCGATCGATCACTTGAAGGGCCTGGGGCACCAGAAGATTGCGTTTTTAGCGGGCCCGCACAAGATTCACTCGGCGATCACGCGAGAGAACGATTTTCAAACGGCAATGGAGATTGCGGGTTTGCAGATCGAGAAGAAATGGGTAATCGAGTGCGATCACACGCTGAAGGGTGGCGTGAGTGGATTCGAGAAACTGCAGGCTCTCGCTTCGCGGCCGACGGCCATTCTGTGCTCGAACGACATGACGGCGATCGGCGTGCTGCGTGCCGCGTATATGCAAGACCTGCATGTGCCCAAGGATCTGTCGGTGATCGGGCTCGACGATATTGATTTTGCGGAGTTCACTTTGCCTCCGTTGACGACGATACGACTGTCGCGTGCAGACCTGGCACGGGCGGCGTTCGAGGCGTTGCGGCAGCAGGCGGAAGGCGCGACGAATCCAAAGATGCAGCGGGAGTTTCTGGTGTCGACGAGTTTGGTGCTGCGGGGGTCGACGGCGGCGCCGTGGGCGGATGCGTAGAGGATGCGCTGAAGCCGCGCACCAGAGAAGAAACAAAAGCAGATCCTTCGCCCCGCTTACCCCATTGCGCTTGCGCACTGGGGCCCCAGACGCGCGGCTTCTCAGGATGACAATTGAATTAATGAGTGTGCTTATGGCAACGACTCTCAGCAGGGTGGGCGGATTTCGCTGGAAGTGCCGCCGGCTGCGGGGATGTAGCACTTCCGGGTGTAATCCATGACCATGCGATCGGCGTTGAAGCGCCAGCCCAGGGTGCGGATGGTGCGCTTCATGCGCTTGATCCAACCGCGCGGCAGGCCGTCCTGATCGCGCTGATAGAAGAGCGGAATCAATTCATCGCGGAGGACGCGGTAGAGGTCTTCGCCGTCGCGGCTGTCGTGCACGTCCATGTTGGAGTGAGTGCGGCCGGTGCCGATGGCGAAACCGTTGAGGCCGTCGTAGGCCTCGGCCCACCAGCCATCGAGGACGGAGAGATTGAGGCCGCCATTGAGGACGACTTTTTGTCCGCTGGTGCCGGAAGCTTCGAGGGGACGTCGGGGATTGTTGAGCCACACATCGACGCCCTGCACGAGGAAGCGGCCAACGTTAATGTCGTAGTCCTCGACGAAGACAAATTTTTCGGAGAATTCGGAATCGCGCATCAACTCGGCGATCTGCTGGAGGACGCGCTTGCCCGGTTCATCATGAGGATGGGCCTTGCCGGCAAAGACAAACTGCACGGGACGCTTGGGGTCGTTGACCATGAGGGCGAGGCACTGAATATCCGCGAGGATGAGGTTCGCGCGCTTGTAGGTGGCGAAGCGGCGCGCAAAGCCGATGGTGAGCGCATCGGGCGAGAGCGTCTTACCGAGCTTGAGCAGGGTTTCGTGCGGTTCGCTGCGGCGCTCGGCTTGTTCAATGGCGCGACGACGAACAAAATCGATGAGGCGTGATTTGAGGGAGAGATGCGTCTCCCACAACTCACCGTCGTCAACAGTTTCGATGCCTTCCCAGGTACGCGCTGCACCGCTTCTTGCCTGCCAATCGACGCCGAGGTGGCGGTCGTAGAGGCGACACATTTGCGGAGCGAGCCAGGAGGGCACGTGAACGCCGTTGGTGATGTGGCCGATGGGGACGGCGTCTTGCGGCTTACCGGGGTAAAGGCCCCACCACATGGCGCGCGAGACTTCGCCATGCAGCGAAGACACGGCATTGGCACGGCGGGAAAGCTTGAGGCCGAGAACGGTCATGCAGAACAGCTCGCCGCCGTCGTTAGAGCTGACGCGGCCGAATCCCATGAGATTGTCGTGGGAGAGGCCGAGCTGGTCGCGCAGGGGGCCGAGGTGTTCTTCGATGAGGTCGGCGCTGAAGCGGTCGTGGCCGGCGGGAACCGGGGTGTGGGTGGTGAAGATGACTTCGCGGGGAATCTGGTTGGCGGCGGTGATGAAGTCCATGCCTTCTTCCTCCATGCGATTGCGAATGGCTTCGAGGACGGCGAATCCGCTGTGGCCCTCGTTGAGGTGAAGGACGCTCGGCGAGATGCTCATGGCTTTGAGTGCGCGGAAACCGCCGACACCGAGAAGGAGTTCCTGGCGAATGCGGGTGCGGCCATCGCCGCCGTAGAGGCGTGAAGTCAACTCACGATCTTCTGGAGCGTTGCCCTCAACATTGGAGTCGAGAAGGAGGAGATCGCAACGGCCGACTTTGACGCGCCAGACCTTGGCCTTGATGCATCCGCCACGGGTTTGGATTTCAATCTGGACCGGCTCACCATTGAGTCCGATAGCGGGCCGCATGGGGCATTGGTTCACGTCGGTCTGAAGGTACTCCTCGCGCTGCCAGCCGGCCGCGTCGAGACGTTGCAGGAAGTAGCCCTGGCCGTAAAAGAGGCCGATGCCAATGAGGGGGATGTCGAGATCGGAGGCGCTCTTGATGTGATCGCCGGCGAGAACGCCGAGGCCGCCGGAGTAAATGGGGAGCGATTCGTGGAGGCCGAATTCCGCGGAGAAGTAGGCGACGGGGCGCGGACGCAAGACACCGGCATGTTCGGCGCCCCAGGTACTGTCGGCCTTGAGATATTCCTGTTGGCGGCGGTAGACGTAATTGATCCGGCTGTGCAGGGAGAGTTCAGCGGCGCGACGTTCAAGTTCGTCCAAGGGGATTTCGCTGAGTAGGGCGATGGGATTCTGATTGAGTTCGCGCCAGCGAGTGGGATTGAGATCACGAAACAGGGCGACGCACTCGTGGTCCCAACTCCACCAGAGGTTGTGCGCAAGCGACCAAAGTCGTTCCTGAGCGGGTGCGATGAATCGGTCGAGGGTACGGGCCTCGCTGACGACGGGGGCGACCTGGCTGGCCGCTTCCACCATCATGCGAATCTCATCGTCGCGGAAGACTCGCGTGTCTTTGGTTTGGACTATGAGGACTCCTTGCAGAATGCCGCGATCGACGAGGGGAACGCCGAGGAAAGAGTGATATTCCTCCTCGCCTGCCTCCTTGAAGAATTTGAAGCGGGGATGGCTGTGGACGTCGGCAACGGCCACGGGCAAGACCTTTTCGGCGACGAGGCCGGTGAGGCCCTGGTCAAGCGGCATGCGTAGCGTTCCGATGCAGGCGGGCTGCAGGCCGAGAGATGCGGCGAGAACCAAATGCGAGCGATCGGGTTCGAGTAGATAAGCAGAACAGACGTCAGTACGAAAGCGGGTGGCGATGAGGGCGACGACGTTGGTGAGAGTGTCGGCGGGCTTGCCGCCTTCCTTGGTGAGGCTGGTGATCTCTTCCATGGTCAACACGCGGCTGGCTTCGGTTGCATCGTAAAACTGGGTCATACGCGTTTCCTCACGCTCGATCAATTTGGGAAAAAAGTGTGCACCGACACGGATGCGGGCCTCGGCAAAGATGCAGAAGTGCAATCGGTCAAAGTGACCCGGTAGGGGCAGGACTGAAGTCTTACTGGTCTTAAAGGAAGTGGCTTTCCCGTGGTTCTTTTTGTGCGGGATGAATAAGACAATATCACCAGGGCCGCTGGCGTTGCGAATCAAAAGTGGAGGCGAGCGGGAGGCACTTACTGCAGAACGAGTTCACCGCAGCGCATGGCAGTGACTTCAGCGTGCGTCTGTCTAGCGGCGGAGCGGCGATCAGCGAAGTACTGGGGTTCACCGAAATGAACCTCCGCAGTGAAGCCGGCGGTGCCCAAGGCTTTCCAGAGATGGGAAATCAGAACTTCATCACCGAACCAGCAAAGTTCGCGTTCAAGGGTTCCATCTTCAATGACGTAGCGGACCGCGGCTGCTGTCACAGGAGCGCGGCTCTCGACTGCCGGCACGAAGAATCGAGAGTGAAAGGGCAGCACCTGTGCCCCGTCGGTACTGGTGCCTTCCGGGAAGAAGAGGACAGGGAGTGATTCCTTGAGGCGCTCCGCTACCTGGTTCGTGACCGCGACGGCGCTGGCACGACTTGAGCGATCAACGAAGAGCGCACCGCTGGCTCGGGCCATCAAGCCGAAGACAGGCCAACGGGCGATCTCAGCCTTGGCCACCATGCAGGAAGGAACGGTGGCAGCGAAAATGACGATGTCGAGATAGCTGAGATGGTTTGACACCAACAGGCCCTGGGCGGGCGGGCGGCCGGTGATCTGGACGCGGATTCCGAGGCAGGAGATGACCAATCTGGCGGTGGATTGGAGCCATAGGGCGCGCCGCTCGAAGGTGAACGGACCGCGGATGCGGAGGAGGGCCAGTCGGATGAAACTTACGGTGAGGGCAAATGCCAGCGCCACAGCGCGCATGGCGGCACGCAAGCTCAAGAGGTGAGCGGAGCGAGGAAGCGGTTTCGCGCAGGGGGCGAAAGCAACTTGAGATCGAGCAGGGTGAGGAAGTCGATGGTGCCGAATTCCCTGTCCCAGGCCGGCGGCGCGCAGATACGCGCTCCGATGGCGAGATAGGTTCTAAGTAACCGAGGAACCTTGGGCAGCGATGGCAACGAAAGATTTGAATCGGAGGGCGACGGCTGTGCGTCTGGGCCCCTCTGCTCGATGGGGCAGGCAAACGCTGCGGTAGGCGCTGTGGCAAACTCAGGTGAGACCCGGTAATGCTCCAACTGGTGATACATCTGCCAGCCTTCACCCGGATCTTGCGAGCTTAACGACGAGCAACCGATGAGGTAGCGCAGTCCCATGTCAGTAGCATACTGCGCGATACCCCTCCAGAGTAGCGTCAGCACCTCAGGTGTGCGATGTTCGCGATCGATGGAGGCGCGGCCGAGTTCGAGAATGCCGCCGCGGAGTGGTTCGTAGGGAAGGAAATTGAACTCCTGCTCAGAGTAATAGCCGAGGTTTTCGGCGGCTGTATCTCCGGACTGCATGCGATAGGTGCCGACGATGCGCCGTGTCGACTTTTCTTCGACGAGTAAGTGCTCGCAGAATAAGTCAAAGTAGTCGGTATCGAGGCCGGTTTGATAGGAGCTGGTGAGGCCTTCGCCTAATTCAATATTGAAGACCTTGAAACGCAAGCGACAAGCGGCGTCACGGTCTTCAATGGATTGGGCGAGCCGCACGCGATATTTGCCGACCTCGGCATGAATACGCGGCCTGGGAGGAGCGGCGGGCGCAGCGGGAAGCAGGGATAAAGTGGGGCGTTCCACAACGTGCGTGGAAGCCAGTGATTGGACGGACGGTACATTCTTCCCATCGTGCGTAATCACGGGAATAGTATCCGTCGGGGATTGTAAGAGGAAAGTGAAGGCTCTGCAAACAGGCTGCAAATACTTTAGTTAGTTTCGTAACTGGGCAGTAACAGAAAAGGCTCTCCTTGCGGAGAGCCTTTTGTGACTTGGATCACTTTGACTTAGCAGCAGCCGCCGGCTATGGAGGGAATGACGAGGACTTCGTCGCCTTCCTTGAAAGCGTATTTGTCATTGCCGAGGAAGCGGATGTCTTCTTCATTGACGTAGAAGTTGATGAAGCGGCGGATCTGGCCGTCTTCGCCGCGGAGATGTTGGCGTAGCGCGGGAAATAGGCATTCGATCTCGGTGACCAGCTCGGGCAAGTTGGAAGCGCTCGAGGAGATTTCGCGCACGTTGTTGGTGTGCTTCTGGAACGCATTCGGTAACAGGACTCTAACGGACATAACTCTCCCCTGCCAGGGACCAATCGTGATTGGCGGCAGTATTTTCTTCAACGAAGTTTTCAAAATCGGTGAGACGCGGACGAATGGCGCTTCGCTGGTCGTATGCGCCGTTGAGCACGTCGGTGGTCTTGAGGCCGTTGCCGGTGATGCAGGCGACTGTGAGCTCATCCGACTTGATGCGGCCGTGGGCGTAGAGGCGGGCGGTGACGGCGGTGGTGACGCCGCCGGCGGTCTCAGTGAAGATGCCTTCGGTCTCGGCGAGTTCCTGAATGGCGGAGACGATTTCGACGTCGGAAACATCTTCAGCCCATCCACCGGATTTGCGAATGGCGCGTGCGGCGTAGAGGCCGTCTGCGGGGTTGCCGATGGCGAGCGAGCGGGCGATAGTGTTGGGACGCTGCGGCTCGATGACGTCGGTGTTGTTTTTGACTGCCTTGGCGATGGGCGAGCAGCCGGTGGCCTGAGCGCCGAAGAAGCGAACTTGCTTGTCTTCAACGAGGCCGAGGGCAATGAGTTCATCGAAGGCTTTGCGGATTTTAGTGATCAGCGATCCACCGGCCATGGGGCAGACGATGTTGTCGGGCAGACGCCAGCCGAGTTGCTCGGCGATTTCGAAGCCGACGGTCTTGGAACCTTCTGCGTAGTAGGGGCGCAGATTGACGTTGACGAAGCCCCAGGGATAGCGGTCAGCGATCTGCGAGCAGAGGCGGTTGACGTGGTCGTAATTGCCGTCGATGCGGACGAGTGTCGCTCCGTAGACCTGGGTGTTGAGAATTTTCGCGGCTTCGAGGTCAGAGGGAACGAGGATGTAGGTCTTGAGGCCGAGGCGAGCGGCGTGCGCGGCAACAGCGTTGGCGAGGTTGCCGGTGGAGGAGCAGCCGACGGTCTCAAAGCCGAAGGCCTGCGCGTTGGCAAGGGCCACGGCGACGACGCGGTCCTTGAAGCTCAGCGTGGGCATGCAGACGGCGTCGTTCTTGAGATAGAGATTGGTCGCGCCGATGTGGGACGCTAGTCGCGGTGCCTTCACCAGCGGCGTGAGGCCGGAGGGCGTCTGAGGAATGTAGCTGTCGGCAACCGGCAGCAGAGCGCGATACCGCCACATGTCGAGCGGTCCGTTCGCAATGGCTTCGCGGGTGAAACGGGTCTTTGCGTACTCGAGATCAAAGGCTATCTCGAGCGGAGAAAAGCACTCATCACAAATGGAAAGCGGCTGGATCGCGTAGGTCTTGCCACATTCCCGACAGCGCAACTCATAAGCAGTCGTCAAAGGTCCCCTCGCATCGATGCGAGTGACTCAAGAGCTACGAGCGCGTGACTGGCTCAATACATGAGCGAACGTGATAGGACTCGAAGTACCGTGCGAGCAGCTTCTGCAAGAGTGCGGAAGCTACCCCCGAATCTCATGTTCCCCGTTGCCGGGCAAGAGTTGACACCATACTCCCGTTTTGCGCGGGCAGGTTGTCGTGGCGTCACAGGGCTCGTCCCTCAGCCACTCTGCATGAAACTCAGGATTGCCCTTTGGGGGCAACACTGAATGTTTAGTTTCTATCACAGGGAAAACGGGAGCGCAAGTGGGTTTGCACTGAATGGGGCGTTGGGACGTCCCAATGGTCATGGGACGGGGCCGGGCTGAGGCGAGCGGGATTTAGATCGGTTGGCGCTCAGTTGGCGTAGACGCGCACGTAGTCCACCAGCATTTCAGCCGGGAAGGGCGTGGTGGAATCGGGAGGGCCCGGCCAGTCGCCGCCGATGGCGAGGTTGAGGAGGATGAAGTTGCTTTGGCCGGCGTCAAAGGGCCAGACGGCGCCGTGCAGGCTGGTCATGTTGTCCGTGGTGTACGTGACGTAGGGATGCGTGGGGTCGTCGATGTAATACGCCACGCTGCTTTTGGTCCAGATCATGCCATAGGTGTGCCACTGGGCCGCGGTTTGTCCGGCTGGAAAATTGACCACTGTGCCGAGGCCGGAATCGCCTGTGAAGCCGACGCCGTGGACTGAGCCTTCGTTCCAGTCAGGCGTTTTGGCGGCATTGACTCGCTCGAGGACGTCCTGCTCGCCACAGGCGGGCCAATCAACTGTGGCGATGTTGTTGCCCATGAGCCAGCCGGCCGGCCAGAAACCTTGCGCCTCGGGGACGAGGGCACGTATTTCAAAACGGCCATATTGAAAACTGAAGAGGCCCTGCGTTTTGAGGCGCGCGGAGGTGTAGACGCCGGAAGAAGGTTGCTGCGCCTCGATGTGCAGATAGTCGTCGGTGCCAACGTATTCACTGGGACTGGTGGTGGAGCAGGGCGCGGTGTTCGATCCCCAGGCGCAGTAGTTCTCGAGTTCGTGATTGCCGAAGCCGCTGTTGCCGGTGTCGTAGGTCCAGGTTTTGGGATCCGGGCCGATGTTGGCGCCAGTGGTGTTGGTGAACTCGTCTGACCAGACGAGGGCGCCGGATGGGACGTTGGGCGTGAGAGGCAGGCTGTTGACTGGGCTCGGCGTGTCGCCATTGGCTGCGGCGATGGCGCTGACGGTGAGATTAGTCGAAACGAGGAAAGGGGCTTGATAGATTTGCGATTTTGTAGTGGGCGTGGTGCCGTCGGTGGTGTAGTAGATCGTGGCTCCAGCGGTGGAGTTGGCGATGGTGACGATGACTGCGCCGTTTTGCGCGTTGGCGGTGAAGAAGGTGGGGCGGTTGGCTTGCGGGCCCGGAGGCGGTGTTGATGTTGACGAACTGCTGCCACCACATCCGCAAAGAATCGCGCCGGCTAGAACAATCGCTGGAAACATCTGCTTCCCCACTTTCAACTGGATTACCTCGGATTCTTCGCGCATGAGACGCAAGGTCGTTGGTCGTCGCCGTTTATCTAAACACTGCGGAATTCGCTGCGTCAATCAAGGGACTGGCCCACCGTGCGCGCTTCGTGCGGAGAGTCAGGCTTTGGGCGCTTTCAACGGGCTCGCTGCTGAAAGGGACCGCGCGCGGGTCAGGACCGCCTCAGTACGAATGCGAGGACTCAATGGCTGCCAAGCCCAGCTTCGCATCGTTCTCGTGCGAGTTCGCGGGTGGGAGCGTACTCAATTGGTATAGACGCGCACGTAGTCGACCAGCATCTGGGAGGGAAACGGAGTGGACGAGTTTGGCGAGCCGGGCCAACTGCCTCCGACGGCCAGATTGATGATGATGTAGTTGCTCTGGCCTGCGTCAAAGGGCCACGCAGCGCCGCTGATGTTGTTCAGGCTAGCAGGCGTATAGGTGACGTAGGGCTTCGAAGGATTGTCGACGTAGTAGGCGACACTCCCCTTGGTCCATATCATTCCGTAGGTATGCCACTGGCTTGCAGTCTGGCCACCGGGGAAATCGTAATATGTGCTGAGGTTACCGACGATAAATCCAGTGCCGTGAATCGAGCCGGCATTCCAGTCGGGCGACTGAGGGGCGTCCACGCGCTCCAGCACATCCATCTCACCACAGGCAGGCCAATGGATTGTCGCATTGTTGTTTCCCATGAGCCAAACGGCGGGCCAATATCCCTGCGCCTCGGGCACCATCGCGCGCACTTCAAAGCGGCCGTACTCAAAACTGAAAAGGCCCGTGGTGTTTATCCGGCCGGAGGTGTAAACGCCGGGCGAGGGTTGCTGGGCCACAATGTGCAGATAGCCGTCGGTGCCCACGTAGGCATTGGGACTGGACGCGGAGCACGGGGCCACGTCTGAGTTCCACGCGCAGTAATTTTCCTGTTCGTCCGGGCCAAAGTTCATGCCTGGGCCGCTATCGTAATTCCACAAGTGTGGATTGGGCGGAGCATTGGCACTGGTCGAATTGCTGAATTCATCGGACCAGACAAGCGTACCCGAGGGGATGCTGGGGGTGAACGTCTTGCTGACTACGCTGCTGGCGGGCCCGTTACCGGCCACTGCGATGACATTCAAGGTCAGGTTGGATGCGACGAGAAACGGCGCCTCATAAGTCTGAGAAGAAGTGGTGGGCGTCGTTCCGTCGAGAGTGTAGTAGAGCGTGGCTCCGGCTGGGTTCGACGTTAGGGTCACAATCTGGGCGCCGTTTTGCGCGGGAGCCGTTGCGATGGTGATGGGGCCATTGTTTTGCGTGGAACCGGATCCGCCGCTGCCGGAGGAACTGCTTGTGCAGCAACACAGCAGCATTCCAATGAATGCAACTGCTCCCAACATCGTTACACCGGCTTTATTTTTCGTTGGCGGGCGATCTGCCGCGGATGGATTTCGGTGAAACGCCCCGACACTGTTCATTTGAATACCTCTGCCACTGTTCACCAAATATCTCCACTGGCGCACGGGAGACAGATTTGGAGATTGTCTCAAACCTTGAACCTAGTGTGCACCCTTTTGACGAATGAGTTCCGAAATTGGACTTAAGAATCTTTGCGCGAGTGCCGATTGAATTAAGGGAATTCGACGTATTTCGAGCGCGCCCGCCGCGATTGCTAGCTAGCAGGGTCGTAATTCAAGTTGGGACCTAACCATCGCTCAACTTCGGCGACCGTCAGGCCTTTCCGCGAGGCGTAGTCTGCGACCTGGTCACGATCGATTTTGCCGAGCGAAAAATAGCGCGATGCGGAATGTGCGAAGTAGAGGCCGCTTACGCTCGAACCAGGCCACATTGCGTAGGACTCGGTGATCTTGATGCCGGTGTTGGCTTCGACATCGATCAGGGTCCAGAGAGTTCCCTTCTCGGTGTGGTCGGGACAAGCGGGATAGCCGGCGGCGGGGCGGATGCCGCGATATTTCTCGTGGATGAGTTCGTCGATGGTGAGGCCTTCAGCGCGGCCGTAGCCCCACTCATCGCGGACACGCTTGTGGAGACACTCGGCGAACGCTTCAGCGAGACGGTCGGCGAGGGCCTCGGCCATGATGGCGTTGTAGTCGTCATGAGCGGCGCGGAAGCTGTCGCAGAGTTTCTTCAAGCCGTGCCCTGTGGTGACGGCGAAGGCGCCGATGTGATCGGGAAAGCCCGTGGACTTGGGCGCGATAAAGTCGGAGAGTGAGCGACAGGGTTCGCTGCCTTCTTTGTTGGCTTGCTGGCGAAGGAAGTGCAGGCGGGTGAGGACAGTCTGGCGCGATTCGTCCGAATAGAGATCGACGTCATCGCCGTCGGTGTTTGCGGGGAAGAGGCCGTAGACGGCGCGCGCGGTGAGGAGTTTCTCCGCAACGATTCGGTCGAGGAGGGCGTTGGCCTCGGTGAGTATCTGGCGTGCCTGCTGGCCCTGGCGCTCGTCGTCGAGGATGCGTGGATAGACGCCTTTCAGTTCCCATGCGTGGAAGAAGGGCGTCCAGTCGATGTATTCGCGCAGCGTGGCCAGAGGAAAGTTGTCAAGCGCGCGGATGCCGGTGAACTCGGGCGTGGGCAAATCTTCGGCGCGCCACTCGATGGGAGTTGGGCGTTTGCGGGCCGCTTCAATTGAAATGACCTGCTGACGCGGCGCGGAGTGGGACTTGCGGAGGGCGTCGTATTCAGCGCGATGTTGGGCGATGAATTCTGCTTTGCCGTCGTCGCTGAGGAGGCTGGTGGTGACGGGCACCGCGCGGCTGGCGTCGAGAATGTGGACGACGGGCTCGCTGTAGTGCGGCGCAATCTTGATGGCAGTGTGCGCGCGGCTGGTCGTCGCACCGCCGATGAGGAGGGGCTGCTTGAAACCCTGCCGTTCCATTTCGCGGGCGACGTGCACCATTTCGTCGAGGGAGGGTGTGATAAGGCCGCTGAGGCCGATGAGGTCGGCCTTCTCCTCTTTGGCGCGCTCGAGAATTCTTTCGCAGGAGACCATCACGCCGAGGTCGATGACGTCGTAGTTGTTGCAGGCGAGAACCACGCCGACGATGTTTTTACCAATGTCATGCACGTCACCTTTGACGGTGGCGAGGAGGATTTTTCCCCGCGCCTTGACGACTTCGCCGGCAGCGACCATCGCGGCCTTCTCGGCTTCCATGTAGGGCGTGAGGTGAGCGACGGCCTTCTTCATGACTCGGGCGGATTTGACGACCTGGGGGAGAAACATTTTTCCCGCACCGAAGAGGTCGCCGACGACGGACATGCCGGCCATGAGCGGGCCTTCAATGACGAGGAGGGGGCGGCCGAGTTTGACCCGCGCTTCTTCGGCGTCGTGCTCGATGTAGGTGTCGATGCCTTTGACGAGGGCGTGAGAGAGGCGTTCTTCGACGGTGCCGCTGCGCCACTCTTCGGCTTTCTTCTCAGTGACGGCGGCGCCAACGTGCTTGAGGGCTTCGCCGAAGTCGACGAGACGTTCCGTGGCGTCGGGGCGGCGATTGAGCAGCACGTCTTCAACGAGGATTTTTAATTCAGGCTCGATTTCTTCGTAGACCTCGAGCATGCCAGCGTTGACGATGCCCATGTCGAGGCCCCCCGCGATCGCGTGATAAAGAAAGGCGGAGTGCATCGCTTCGCGCACTTTGTTGTTGCCGCGGAAGCTGAAGGAAATATTCGAGACACCGCCGCTGACTTTGGCGTGTGGCAGGTTGGCTTTGATCCAGCGGGTGGCATTGATGAAGTCGAGGGCGTAGTTGTTGTGCTCTTCCATCCCGGTGGCGACGGTGAGGATGTTGGGGTCGAAGATGATGTCCTCGGGCGGGAAGCCAACTTCGTTGACGAGGAGGTTGTAGGCGCGCGTGCAGACGCGGATTTTGTCTTCGAAGTTGGCGGCCTGGCCCTGCTCGTCGAAGGCCATGACGACAGCGGCCGCGCCGTATTTGAGGACTGCAGCAGCGTGCCGACGGAATTTGGCTTCGCCTTCTTTGAGCGAAATGGAATTGACGATGCCCTTGCCCTGAAGGCACTTGAGGCCGGCCTCGATCACCTCCCACTTCGAGGAGTCGATCATGAAAGGGACTTTGGCGACTTCCGGTTCGCTGCCGAGCAATTGCAGGAAGCGCGACATGGCAGCGACGCCGTCGATCATGCCCTCGTCCATGCAGATGTCGAGAACGTTGGCGCCGCTGTCGACCTGCTGGCGGGCGACGCTGACTGCATCTTCGAATTTGCCTTCTTTAACGAGCCGGGCGAATTTGGGCGAGCCGGCGACGTTGGTGCGTTCGCCGATCATGATGAAGACGCCGGGCTGCTGTGTGAAGGGCTGCGATCCGGAGAGGCGCAGTGGCTTGGGGGGCACGATCTCGCTCACGCTGCGACCTCGACGGAATGAAGTTTGCGCGGTGCTTTGCCTTCGAGGGCTTTGGCGATGGCCGCGATGTGTTCAGGCGTGTTCCCGCAGCAGCCTCCTGCGATGTTGATCAATCCATCTTTTGCGAAATTGCCAAGATAGCGAGCCATGTCGTCGGGGCCGAGATCGAAGCCGGTGGCGGCGAGCGGATTGGGCAAGCCGGCATTGGGGTAGCAGGAGATGGCGACGTCGGCCTTCTCAGACAATTCAGAGAGAAACGGATACATGAGGTCGGGGCCGAGCGAGCAGTTGAGGCCGACGGAGAGCGGCTTTACGTGCTTGACGGCGTTCCAGAATGCTTCAGTGGTTTGGGCGGAGATGAGAGTTTCACCCCCGCGGCCGACGGCGGCGGAGATCATGACGGGGAGTTCCCTGCCCTGGGCCGTGAGACCGTCTGCGTCGAAGACTTCGCGGATGGCGACGAGCGCGGCCTTGGCGTTGAGCGAATCGAAGATGGTTTCGACGAGAAGTGTGTCGACGCCACCGGCGATGAGCGCGCGGACCTGATGAGCGTAGGCGGACTTGACCTGGTCGAAGGTGACGACGCGGAAGCCGGGATCGTCGGCATCGGGCGAGTTCGAAAGCGAGACGGTGAGCGGACCGATGGCTCCGGCAACGAAGCGAGGACGGCCGGTGGCCGCGCCGACGCGATCGGACCACTCGCGACACTGACGGGCAGACTGCTCGTTGATTTCCCAGGCGAGGTCATTGAGGAACTTGTCTTCAATGACCTTTTGGTAGAACGCAGGATCTTTGCGGCCTCCGTGCTCGCGAGGGTCGTCGACAAAGAATTCGCTCTGCGTGATGCTGGTGGCGCCGAACGTGTTGGTCTCAATGATGTCGGCACCGGCCTCGAGAAAGCGGCGATGGATGTCACCGATAATGGCGGGTTGGGTGAGAGTGAAGAGGTCGCCGTTGTTGAGCAGATCCTTCTTCGCGTCTTTGAAGCTCTCGCCGCGGATATCTGCCTCGGTCATGCCGTAGGTGCGGATGGTGGTGCCCATCGCTCCATCGATGATGGCGATGCGTTGTTCGAGGAGCTTTTGAAGCGGGTGCTGTTTGTGTGTCGTCATGGCGATTTGTACTCAAGCGTGGCGACTGAGGAAGTATTGCTGGTAGCTGACCTCAGAGTCACGCGGGGTTTGTTGTGGCACTCCTCAGGATAGACGGATGCCTCACGATATCCAAAGGTACTTTAGGGGAACGGGGCGAGGAAGCCGTTGGACTGTTATTTCGCTGCGGTGAGCGAAGCCACCGGCACCAGCATGTCTTCTTTGCGCATGACGAGGTTGGTGGCATTGAGGGACGCGAGTTCGAAGCCGTGGCCGTGGGTGATGGCATCGGTGGGGCAAGCCTCGACGCAGTATCCGCAAAAGATGCAGCGGTTGTAGTCGATGTTGTAAACCTTGGCGTAGCGCTCGGAGGAGGAGATGCGCACTTCCTCAGTATTTTCGGCGGCCTCGATGAAGATGCAGTTGGCAGGGCAGGCGGCGGCACAGAGGAAGCAGGCGACACACTTTTCGAGGCCATTTTCGTCGCGTTGCAATTCGTGTTTGCCGCGGAAGCGCTGCTGAAACACGGCTCCGCGCAAGGGACCCGGCCCATCAGGGTAGTTCTCCACCTGCGTGGGCTGCAGCATTTCGCCGAAGGTGATGCTCATGCCTTTGGCGATGCCGGCCAGGTTGCGCACAATCGACATAAGCCCAGTATACGATGAAACCGGAGGGTTCCAGACGGCTCGCAAATTCTGGCTTGCAGCGGTGATCTTTGGATTGGGACGGCTACCGCGCGGGAGCAGGACATGCCGCCGGACGTACACATGCACGAGATGCCCGCCAAGAACGCCTCTGCGCCCGCGAGCCCGCTCCACATCTCCTTTGGCCACAAGCATGCGGAGTTTTCGGCTGCAACGCTGGCGACTCTGCCGCAAACGACCATCACGGTCTATAACGAGCATGCCACGGCGAACCAGACTTTCTCCGGCGTATCGCTGAGCGATTTGCTGACGCAACTGGGCCTACCCAGCAGGCCCCGCGGCACGGATTTTCGAATCTATTAGATTTCTGAGGCTCCGACGGATACGTGGCCGTGTATTCGCTGGGAGAGGTGTCGCCGGAGGTTCATGACGGCACGGTGCTGGTGGCCGATACACTTGACCGCAAAGACTTGCAGACGGCGGGTCCCTCACAACTGGTGGCTAACGGAGAGAAGCGTCCGGGACGCTGGGTACGCAATCTTGTTCAGATCCGCGTGCTGACGTGGGAGTAGAGATGCGGGCAGTGCGCCGGAGCGCACTGCCCGCGCGAGTCTTCGTCATTGCGGGTGCTTCTCGTCGGGATGAGGTTGCGGCTTTGGCGAATCTCTGCGCTGAGGCTGTGGCGCCGGTTTGGGTTCCATCGCATGGGGCTCTGGGCGTTGTGGCACCGGATGCGCCTGGGGCTCCGGACGAAGAGGAGCGGGCTGCGCGTTGTGCTGCTGCGGAGTGGGACGCGCAGGCAGATTGTGCGGCTGAGGAGCAGGCCGTACAGGCGGATTGGTATGCGGCAACTGGGGCTGTACCGGAGCAGGATGGGGTGCGGGAGCTCGCTGCTCCGGTCGGTTGGCAGGATGGTCATTTGGCTGGGGAAGGGTCTGATTGCGCGGAGGCGTATTGGGCTCGGGAGCGGGCCGATTGGGGACGTCGCGATTTGGAGCACTTCCGCGGCCGGGTTGGGGCGCTGAGTTGGGACGCGACTGTTCCGGCGCACGCTGCCGTTGAGTTGGAGCGGAGCGTGAATCAGGAGCGCGCTGCGGCTGAGCCGGGGCGGGACGTGAAGCAGGAGCCCGCTGTGATTCAGGAGCGCGCTGAGGGGGCGCGGCCTGCTGTTGAGGCAGAGGCTCATTGCGTTGCGCTATGTGGGCTGGTGGGCGGATGTTGTGGTCGGCTGCGAGCGGGCGGGCTACTGCCGCGACAGTAGGCCGGCCGTGATTTACGGAAGCAAAGTCGGACCGGTCGGCTTTCGCTGCCTGGGCATGCTGAATCTGGGCGGTCATCGGAGGCGCGTGTTGCTCGTGGATGGCCGCGATTTCAGCGGGGTGGGGACGATCGTTGACGCCACCACGGCCGCCGTTGTAGCTGATGCGGGTGTTGTTGACATAGGTGTTGTTGACCACGGTGCGGTTGTAGACGTAGCGGACTTGATTGACATCGACGCGATTGACGTTGCGGTTGTAGACGAAGTGTCCGCCGTTCCAATAACCGCCCTGATAGCCGAAGCCGACATAGCCGAAGCCGTAGTTGACGCCGCCGTAGTAGCCGACATGCGGTCCCCAGTAACCGCGATAGAAGGCGTAGCGGCCGCGGTTGTATCCCCAGTAGCCGGGAGTCCACAGAGCGCCCTCGTAGGGAGCCTGCACCCATGCGCCGGGAACCCAGTAGTAACCGGATGAGGCATAGTCCCAATAGCCGGGGGTCCAAATGTAGCCGTCACCCGGGCAAGGGGGCTGGTCGTAGTCGGGCAAGGGCGGAGGAGGGTCGGGCGCAGTGACGTAGGCCTCCTGCCCATAGCCGGGGTCGTTGTCGTATTGCGCGTACTGGTCGGATGCTCCGTATTGTTCGGGCGGAGGAGAAGACTGATCGGAGTATTGCGGAGACCTCGGTTGCGGCGCGGCGGTTGAGCCCGTCGTGGAGGCGTAGGAGACCGGTGCGAGGTTAGCAGAAGCCGGGTCTTGCGCGGCAGAAGAATTGGCGTCGGTCGTGGCCAGATTGGGATTGCCGTGGCAGGCCGTCGCGAGAATGGCGATGACAAGAAGCAACGAGTAGCGGGGGATGGCGTTCATTCGCTTGTCTCCAGCAACGTTGGATGCAGTGACGCCTGCATCCTTTGCATGCGAGATCGCGCTGGGCGGAGAAGACGATTGATTTCAGTGTCTAAGAGGAGAAGAGGAGGAACGAATTCGCTGTCGCTCAGCGGGTACGACGAGTCGCAAGTGGCTTGAGGAGTTGCTTACAGAGTGGGGAGTCTTGCCCGTGCGCGAGGCCAGAGACGGCGTCGGTGGCGAGGCAGAGCCGGCGCTCCATGGCGTCGGTCTGCTTGGGGCTGAGGAGCTGAGTGCGATCGAGGCTGGTGAAGGGGTCCTGGTCGTACTGATAGACGAAGTCTTCTGCTGGCTTCTGGTCGCCGTAGTCGAAGTGGCTCCAAGTGGCAAGGAGTTCGTGGCCGTTGGGATCAGCGAGGACGGCGTAGACCTGGGTAAGAGTGACGCCGGCGGGCGCTTTGGCCGTGTAGAGAGGAACGGCCTGATCGCCGCGCATCCATCGAGTGGCCCAGCCATGCTGGCGGATGTCGTAATAGAACACAGTGAAGAAAGTGGAAGCGACGCATTCGCTACAGTCATCGTAGATGGCGCCGAGGTCGCGCGGCTGTCCGATGGCAAAGAGCATCCAGTCAAGCAGGCGGAGGTTTACGCCTTTGAGCAGCGCGGTGACGGCGTGGTTGGTTAAGGAGACGCTATAGACGGCGAAGGTATCGCCGTTGGTGGTGGACTGCGGCGTGGCGCGGAGGGTGGTGACGACAAGGGCCGCGTCGTATTGAACGCCGATTTCGCGGATGGCAGTCCACTTTTCGGCATCGAGGGAGCGCATTACCCAGACGACGGTGTCCTGATCGGCGGGGGCATGGAAGTTGATCCAGCGGAAGTCGGCGGGGGCTTGCTGGGTGGTGAGGGGAGGACTGAGTGCCGGGATTGAGGCGAAGCAGAGCGCGAGCCCTACACGGAGGAAGCAACGCATGAATTCAGGTATAGCAGAGATGACATCCAAGTTTCGACTGACAGGCATATAAGATTAGTTGAACTCAGTGGTTCAAAATTGGATAGAACGCGCCGTTGCTTATCGGTTCAATTGCTATGCAGATTCAGAAGGCCATCAAGTCAATTCAAGAAATATCGAGTGGATGGGTTTCTGTCGAGCAGGCGCGAGAGACGCCCGACGGGCTCGCGCTGGATTTTCGCATTCGGAAGGGGAGGCGCGGGGCATTAGTCGAACGCTGGACTGTAATTTGCACTGGCGTCCACGAAACGCAAATCAGCGATTTAGATGGCGGCGGAGTTGCCGTATACAAAAGCGATCACCCTGCTGCACGCCAGTATAGAGCAGCGCATGCAGAACTTCGTTGGACCATCACGGGAGACGAAGCGCATGCGTTTTCCGAGCTTTATTCCGCGCATATCGATGCGGTGGATGACTGGATCGACTTTGATCGTTATTTGCCGGTCAGGTCACCTTGGACAGGCAAACTGGATGGACATCTCTTCGTGCAGGAGACCGGATGCAAAATCGTTTGCCGAGGTCCAGAATTCCTTCTTCGAACTTATGCCAAAGTACTTAAGGCCATCGGCGAGCACACGAAATTGACTCTCCGGCCAAAGAGAAAAACTACGACTAAACCAAAGGTCCTTCATTTTGGAACATCGTTCGTCGTCGCAGAATCCTTCAAAGCCTCTCGCACTGAAACGTAGCTAGTGCCGCCAATGTAGCCTAGGTCCGAGACTATTTCACAAACCTAACTTGGACCAGAGGGCGTCGATTTTTTCTTTGGTGGCGCGATCCATTTCAATCATGGCGGGCCAGGGGCGGTCGAAGCCTTCGGCTTTCCATTTGCGCGTGGCGTCTATGCCCATCTTTGATCCGTAATTGGGCAGGCGCGAAGAGTGATCGAGCGAATCGACGGGGCCGAGGGTGAACTGGATATCGCGTTCGGGGTCGATGTTGTTGGTGACGCGCAGAACGACTTCGGCGATGTCCTGAACGTCGCAATCTTCATCGACAACGATGATGCACTTGGTGAACATGGCCTGACCGAGCGACCAGATGGCGTTCATGACTTTGCGTGCCTGGCCGGGATAGGATTTCTTAATCGACACGAGCATGAGGTTGTGGAAGACGCCCTCGACGGGGAGATGCACGTCGACGAGTTCGGGGATGGTCATCTTCATCGCGGGAAGAAAGATGCGCTCGACGGCTTTGCCCATCCACGCATCTTCCATGGGGGGCTTGCCGACGATGGTGGCGGCGTAGATGGGATCTTTGCGGTGGGTGATGCAGGTGAGATGGAAGACCGGGTATTCGTCGGTCATGGTGTAGAAGCCGGTGTGGTCGCCGAAGGGGCCTTCGCTGCGGAGTTCGCCGAGTTCGACGTAGCCCTCAAGAATGATTTCTGCGCTGGCGGGAACTTCAAGGTCGACGGTTTCACACTTGATGATTTCAACGGGCTTGCCGCGCAGGAAGCCGGCAATCATGAATTCCTCCACCTCGGGGGGCGCGGGGACGATGGCGGAAAACGTGGTGGCGGGATCGGTGCCGATGGCGACGGCAACTTCGAGACGCGAGCCTTTGAGATTGCCGAGTGCGACCTGGGGCAGGCCGCCGATGGGTCCGTCGGGGATGGAGACGGCGCCGCCTGCGGACTCGGCCATGGCTGCAGCACTGGCTGTGCGCGGATCGCCGGTCGCGTTAGCTTCGGCTGCTTTGCGCAGCGCGTTGCGGTAGTGTTCGGCGGCAACTTTCTGGCGCTGCCAGTGCATGCCGGTGGTTTGCCCGTCGTAGACCTGCATGCGATACATGCCAATGTTGCGCTTGCCATTCCGCGGGTCCCGGGTGTGAACGCAGGGCAGGGTGATAAATCGGCCTCCATCATGGGGCCAGCACTTGAGGATCGGAAAGGCGTTGAGGTCGAAGTTGGCGTTCCCGTCGTTGTCTCTGGACTTCAGAATGACTTCCTTGCAGGGAGCGTCTTTCGTGGCGACGGCTTTGGGAAAGACGTTGGCCAAGTCCGCGAGTTGCGGCAACATCTTGAGCTTGTCGAAGAATCCGCCGGTGGGGGGCTTCACGCTCATGAGGCCGGTGATGCGTTCGGCGATCTGGTCGAGAAGGTCGACGCCGAGGGAGAGAGCCATGCGGCGTTCGCTGCCGAACTGGTTGATGAGGACCTTGTGGCCGGGATGTCCCTTGATGTTTTCAAAGAGCAGCGCGGGGCCCCCGGGAGCGTAATTCCCTTTCGCGGCGGACTTGGAGCTGGAGCCGATTTTGCTGACGCGATCCGTGATCTCGGTGATCTCGAGATCGGGCGAGACCTCTTCGCGGATGCGCTTGAGTTCCCCATGTTTTTCGAGGGTCTTGATCCAGTCGCGCAGATCGTCGTATGCCAAGGAAGTGTGCTCCGTTCGCGGGCAATTGTCCCGCCTTCATAGTAAGTCTTTTGGAAGCGGTCAAGCCCTCAGCATTCTCGTGTTGCGTAGCGGAGAGGGGTTGTGAAATGCTCGGCTTGTCCCCCTGAGGTCAATCCCATGGCGAGAAAATCATCTGAATTTTGCAGGCCGTACATCAAGGTGCGGACGCACGACGACGCTGGGTCGGGTACGGCGTGGTCAGTCCCTGCGTTGTGCTCTGCCTACAACTGGCCGACGGGCTTGGCGGGCGGCGGTGTGATTGCGCTGATTGAGCTGGGCGGCGGATGGGTACAGTCGGACATGGTGGCGTACTTTCAGTTGATCGGGCAGCCGATGCCGCAGATCGCGGACATTGTAGTGGAAGGGATAAGAAACAATCCCAACCAGCCGGTTCCTGCCGGAAAGGATGACCCGGATGGCGAAGTGGCGATGGATATCCAGGTAGCGGCGGCCTCGTATTTTGTAGCGACGGGAAAACCAGCTGTGATTCGCGTCTACTGGACCGACGACACGGCACTCGGGGTGCAGCGGGCAACGGCCGATGGATGCGACGTTTGCGCAATTTCATGGGGGTCGGACGAGGCATCGTGGGGCGCGAGCTTCGCACATGAAATGGAGGCGGCCGCGCTTGCCGCCGTAAATGCAGGGATGGCGGTGTTTGCGGCGGCTGGTGACAACGATTCCGGGGACGGAACGACCAGCAATGCCATGGTGGATTTGCCGGCGGCTTGCCCTCATGTCGTTGGCTGCGGCGGAACGTTCAAGACATCCGCACTGGAGACGGTGTGGAACAATACGCCGGGCCAGTTCAACGGCCAGGGAACGGGCGGCGGCTACTCCATGTTCTTTCCAACGCAGTCGTTTCAATTAAATGCGCCGCCGGCGCCGGCCAACGCGACCGCCGGTAAAGGACGCATGGTACCCGACGTGGCGGGGAACGCCGATCCCAACTCCGGCTACATCACGATTGTGCATGGCGCGCAGAAAGTGGTGGGTGGTACGAGCGCCGTGGCGCCATTGTATGCGGGGTTGTTTGCGGCATTTGGCAAGAAGCTGGGATTTGTAACGCCGAAGCTTTGGCAGAACCAGCACGCCTTTAACAACATCACGAGCGGCAGCAACGGAGTCTACAGCGCGGGACCTGGGCCGAATCCCTGCAGCGGCGTTGGGTCTCCGAATGGGCGGAGTGTGGCGGCGCTGTTTGTGACCTCGTAGAGAATTGGCTGGCGCCGCGATTGCGGATTCAACAGCTTTGATCCGCCGACCCGCGGCCCGTTGCAGCAAACAGAATTGACCCCGAGGACTGATCGGACCAGAATAATGGCGAGATGGTCCTCGTTTTGTTTGCGCTTACCATATTCAGCTTTCTGCTGCTCGGATCGATTGCGTTCTTGATTAGTGCGCTTTTGCCGTGGACAAGGCGCTATGCCTTGAGCACAGCGCTATGGTTAGCGGTTTGGGGACCTTGCGTGGTTGTGTTGATGCTGGTTGCAGGCCTGGGCGTGGTGACCGGGGCGCTAGTGATGAGAGCCGGAGGCGCCTTTGCTGTCGACGCCCCACGACTTGTATCCGCGGTTGGGTGGACCTACCTGATTGCGGGGTCGCTGGTCATTGCCGGGGTGGCGACCGCGATTGCGTGGTTCCATCAAAAGCTGATCCACCGATTCACACTGGCTCTGTTCCGCTTGTATTCAGCGGCTGTTTCGGCAGGGATAGGAAGCGTGCTGGGATGGTGCCTTGGTTGGTGGATCGCGACGAAGGGCGCCTCTGCGCACGGATCCTTATGGTGGGTGTCAGGAATGATTGTGCTGATGGCGGGTTTTGGCATTGTGGCCTACGTTGGTGCGCGCGGACTTCGTGGGAACGCGCCGACCCGATTTACCTGGATTACGCCGGAAGAGTTTGCAGGAAATGGAAAGCGGTAGTGCGATCGCGGGCGCTGCGGGCACGGGACGCGCTTTGATTTTCGACTGATTCCTATGGCATACTCCCGCGAGCGGCGCAAATGCCGCGACGAGGATGCAACCATGACCCCACTCCCCCTGGGTGTTTGCAGGCCCTATTTCAAATTGCTGAAGCCGGGAGAGTTTGCGACCGCTCCCTGGGCGGTGCCCGACCTTTGTAAGGCATATAACTGGCCCACCAATCTTGCTGGTGGTGGCGTGATCGCCATCGTGGAACTTGGCGGCGGCTGGGTGCAGTCTGATATGGACGAGTTTTTTGGTTCGCTTGGCCAACCGGTCCCGCAGATCACGGATGTTTCCGTCGATGGCACGCAGAACAGCCCCAACCAGAATTTGGGTTCGGCGGACGATGCGGATTACGAGGTCGCGCTGGACATCCAGGTGGCGGGTGCGGCGTATTTTGCGGCGACCGGGAAAGCGGCGGTGATTCGTATGTACTGGTCGCAGAACATTGATACCGCCGTGACCAAGGCGGCACAGGATGGCTGCGATGTTTGCACGATTTCGTGGGGTGCAGACGAGGTAACGTGGGGCCAGAGTGCAGCCGAACAGATGGAAGCGGCCGCGGCTGCCGCGACGAGCGCGGGCACGGTGGTATTTGCCGCGTCGGGCGACAACGACTCGAGCGACGGCGGTACGACGCCCGCCAATGTGGATGCGCCCGCTTCGTGTCCTCATGTAGTGGGCTGTGGTGGAACGAACAAGACGGCTACGGCGGAATCGGTGTGGAACGACAACCCAGGCGAAACGAATGGCGAAGGAACGGGCGGCGGTTATTCGACTGTGTTCCCGGCGCAGAGTTTTCAGACTGGCGCGCCGCCAGCGCCAGTGGGAACGCAGTACGGGAGCGGGCGCATGGTGCCGGACGTGGCGGCCGATGCGGACCCGAGCACAGGCTACGAGATCTATGTGCATGGATCGACAACAATCCTGGGTGGCACCAGCGCTGTGGCTCCACTGTATGCGGGGTTGTTTGCGAGCTTCGGCAAGAAGCTGGGGTTTGTGACTCCCAAGCTTTGGGCGAATCAGGCCGCTTTCACCGATATCACTTCGGGGGGCAACGGTTTTTATAGCGCCGCGAAGGGGCCGGATCCTTGCAGCGGGATCGGGGCGGCGGTCGGGGCAAAGATCGCGGCGCTATTTGTAACGACCGCTTGAGAGATCAACCGGCGGCTGACGCAATTTGGACAACCGGCACGATGGGGATGGTCGGCTGGAAGGCGTCGAGCGGGTAACCGAGGCGCTTCCATTCGTCGAAGCCGCCACGCAGCGGGCGTACACGCTCAATCCCAAGCTTGTGAAGGGTCATGGCCGTTTTCGCGGCAGTGGCTTCACTAGGACATGTGCAATAGAGCACCACGTCGCGGTCGCGCGGAATCTCGTGAATACGGGCGGTGAGTGCGTCGGGCGAAAGATGCAAAGCGCCAGGCAGCGTGAAGGGGTCGGGCAGCAGTTCGAGGGGATGGCGGAGGTCGACGATGAAGACGGCTTCGCCGGCATCGAGTTGACGCTTCAGTTCGTCGGGCTCGAGACGCGCGTCAACAAGTTTGCGCATGAAACGGCGGCGGCGCAAGAGACGGCTGATGAAGAAGGCGAGGACGCCAAGGAGAAACAGCGCGCCGGAGAAGCGACCCACCCAATTGAGGAGACTCGGATCGCGCTTGAGGGCGTCTCCGAAGAGGCGACCCAGGCAGAGCAGGGCACCAACCCAGAGGGACGCTCCGATTCCGTCGTAAAGCAGGAAACGGCCCAGTCCCATTCCATTCTCGCCGGCAACTGGAGGAGCGAGGGTGGCAAGGCCGGGAACAAACTTGGCGATCATGAGGGTGACTTCGCGGCGGCGGCCAAAGGAGTCCTGCGTTTTGCGCACGCAGATGGTGGGCTCCATGGAGAGCTTGCAGAGGATGCGCAGCACATGATGGCCGTATCGGCGACCGACAAGGAACCACGTGGTATCCGCAGCGAGAGACGCAGCGATGCCGGCGGCCAACGCCAGCGGAAAGCTCAATTCATGTTCGGCGGACAGCGCCCCGGCGGCCAAGAGAACCGGCGTGGCAGGAAGAGGGATACCTAGCTGCTCAACCAATACCCAAGCAAAGAGCAGGAGATAGCCGTAGACGAGAAGGATATGTGTGGGCAGGGCCATAACCGGGGTCCATTCGAGCTTGGTATTTGAGTGATCGGGAAGCTTGCTGGTCCGACCGGGAGTTCTATGACTATAGGATGACGCAGCCGCGCTTTCGTTTCAGAGTATGTGGGAGGCGGGCCGGGCGCAAATGAAAAAGGCCGCCCTGGGGCGGCCTTTGGGATTGAGTGGAGCGAACTTATTGCACAGCGCCTGAAGGCGGGGAGGCGGGGGCTCCGTTGGGAACCATTGCTGTGGTCTGCTGGCCCTTGTCGGCGAAGTAGTTACGATCCCAAAGGTTTTTGTAGAACTCGCCGGTGAGCTCGGCAGCGCGGGGGCCAAAGGTAGGGCGACCGCCCTCGAGGAAAAAGACCGTTACGAGGCTTCCCTGGGGCGTATCGGAGTAGGAAACGAACCAGCCAAAGCGGGTGCCTTTGTCAGAGCAGGTGCCGGTTTTGCCGAAGACGGGGAGCTCGGAAAAGTTGGCGCGCAGTCGGCGGGCAGTTCCGTACTCGACGGCGCCGGCCATGCCGACTTGCAGATCCGGAACGTATTTGGCGATGTCGAGGGTGCGCTTGACACGAGGCTGGAAATCAGCGATGTCATCGGCGGTTGTGGGATGTTGCAGATAGTAAAGGGTACCGCCGTTGGCGATGGCTGCGACGAAGGCTCCAAGTTGGAGCGGGGTCATGGAAACGCCCTGGCCAAAGCTGCACATGCGGCTTACGCCACCTTCCGATTCGGGCAAGGCCTGATCGGGATAGGCGCCGAGCTGTTCGCCGGCGATGTTGTATCCGGCCAATTCGCCAAGGCCAAACTGGTTGGCATAGTGGCGCACGCGATCGAAGCCCAGTTCGCGGCCCAGTTCCTCAAAGTAGAGGTTATTGCTGTGGGCGATGGCTTCCGTCATGTTCATGTGGAAGCCGGAGAGGCGGACAGGGGTATCGCGCGTGACGAGGCCCTCAGACAGGGCAGCGAGGGCGACAGAAAGCTTGATGGTGGAGCATGGTTCGGCGCCGGGCGAGAGAGCCAGTTTTTGGTTCACCATGGCCAGGACGCGGCCATTGGAAGGATCGATGACGACGGCGGTGCCGTTCATGTCGCCGAGCGCGTCGATGGCCGCCTGGCGGACAACGGGATCTTCGCCGGTCGTAATGTCGTCTTGAAAGATGTCGGATTTTGCAAAGGAGCTGGCCGTGAAGCGTTCGTAGTAGCGGTGGCGGTGACCCCGCAGAGAGGTGCGTTGCAGCGTGGCGCCGGAGTGGGCGCTGACAGAGGCGCGAGCGGAGTGGCGCACTGCGTGGTGGGCCGACGACGAGGCAACCGCGCGATGCGTTACGGCATGATGGCTTTTTGCGGGAGCGGAGAGATGCTGCGGAACCGGTCTGGCGCGATGAAGCGTGTGAGGGGTATTGAGCGCCGCAGAGCGGCCTTCGGTAAACCCGAACCCAACCAAAGCCAATCCAACAGCAAAAACGGAAGACAGTCTCATCCAGTCAACACCCTTCGAAAAATGGATACCTAGACCTATGCCTATCCGTAGAATGCACATTCCAAGCGCATTCATCTTTCACGGCAACATTGTGGCCTGGCCGCGCTGTGTTTCTATGGCCGGAACTGCCGAAGCCCCCTGAGGCTCAGCTGACGACCCACCGTCTTATTGCTTACTTCTACAATAACCGATCCGACGTAACCAGCAAATTGTCCCGTACTCGGACGTTTTAACTTAGGGCTTTGGTTCACTATAGGACTAATCATGGAATGGAACCAATAATTCCGCAGTGACCAAAGTCACTCATGCATTACCGCCGCGATCCAAAAGACGGCTTAGAACTGGAGGCGGCGCATGAAGGTGGGGACATCGAGATCGCGCTCGCTTTCATCGACAGAATCGGTCTCGTGCATGGTTGCGGCTCCGACGACAGGTGTTTCAGGCCGGGCACCGGCGCCGAAGTCTTCTGCGAAGTCTCGCGGCAGCGGCGTGTAGCCGGCTGACTCGGCCACATCGGCGAACTGAGGGCGAGAAGGTGCAGTGACCGCTTCCAACTCGGCGGTTTCACGAACCTTAGTGGCGGCAACGAAGGCCGGTTCATCTGGTTCCGCGTCTTCTGTGCCTTCTTCCTCTTCGCTAAGGAAACGGGCCCTGGGAGGAGCGGCCGCTGCGGCGACGGGCGCGGCTTCGCGCATCCAGTTGTCGGGAGCGACCACTGGCACAGAAATGACCGGGGCTTCTTCCACGCTGAGCATACGGGCACGGCGCTCGGGCATCTGGTCGCGGAAACCTGTGGCGATAACGGTGATCTTGACTTCGTCGCCCATGCGCTCGTCTTGCACGGCGCCGAAGATGATGTTGGCGTCTTCATGGGCGGCAGACTGAATGAGGGTGGAAGCCTGGTTGACCTCGGAGAGCTTGAGCGAGCTGGAGCCTGTGATATTGATAAGGATGCCGCGCGCTCCGTCGATAGCACCGGCTTCGAGCATGGGTGAGGCCATGGCGGCTTGAGCGGCCTCGATGGCGCGGTTGTCGCCGGAACGGACTGCGGTGCCCATGACGGCGTGGCCCATGCCGGCCATGGTGGTTTTTACGTCGGCGAAATCGCGATTGATGATGCCGGGGATGGTGATGATGTCGGAGATGCCCTGGACGCCCTGGCGGAGCACGTCGTCGGCGATGCGGAAACTCTCGAAGAAGCCAGCGTCTTTGGCGACGGCGAGCAGCTTCTCATTGGGAATGACGATCATGGTGTCGACGGACTCGAGCAGTTCTTTAAGGCCGCGCTCGGCCTGCTGCAGGCGGCGCTTGCCTTCAAAGGCAAACGGGCGAGTGATGACGGCAACGGTGAGGATGCCCATTTCACTGGCAAGGGACGCGATGACGGGCGCAGCGCCCGTGCCTGTGCCTCCGCCAAGACCGGCGGTGACGAAGACCATGTCTGCGCCTTCGAGGGCTTCAATGATTTTTTCGGAGTCTTCGAGGGCGGCGCGACGGCCCACGTCAGGATTGGCTCCCGCGCCGAGGCCGGAGGTGAGGCGCACTCCGAGTTGCAACTTTATGGGAGCCTGAGAGAGTTTCAGCGCCTGCACATCGGTGTTGGCGGCGATGAACTCGACGCCTTCGAGGCCGGCCTGAATCATGCGGTTGACAGCGTTTCCGCCGCCTCCGCCGACGCCGATGACCTTGATGCGTGCTCCGCGCACGTTCTCATCGTGAAACTGAATGCGCATCTCTCCGACTTCGTTATTCTGCTCGTTCATCGCGGTTCAAGCCTCCCCGTGCGAATTCCGTGGACCTAATCTAAAAACTTGCAGCAAATAGTGCGCGCAGACGGGCGCGCAGGGTGTTGTTTTCAGCGGCACGGGTAACTCGCGTGCGATGGGCGTACAAGAGGATTCCGATGGGCGTGGCGAAGGCCGGGTTGACCAGTTCGCCGGGCATATTGGAGAGACGGACGGGCATACCGATGCGCGCGGGGACGCGCAACTGGCTCTCCGTTACGTCAAGCATACCGGGAAGGGCCGCGCCGCCGCCGGTGAGGACGCAACCGGCTCCGAGTGCATCAATCACTCCACCCTGGCGCAGGCTTTCGCGGACAAAGTGCATTAGTTCGCGGGCGCGGGGCTCAAGAATTTCAGCGACACTGCGCAGGGCGAGCCGTTGCGGTGTTGGATTGGCGATTTCGATTTCAGCTTCGAGCGGCACGGCGGTGACGACGCAATGGCCGAACTGCTTCTTCAAGTCTTCGGCTTGCGCGGTGGGCATTTGCAGGCCGACGGCGAGGTCGTTGGTGAAGTGCGCGCCACCGACGGGAACGGATGCAGTGTGCGCCACGGCGCCTTCAAAGAAAACAACCAGGTCGCTGGAGTGCGCGCCGATGTCAAGCAAGCAGACGCCGAGTTCGCGCTCGTCGGCGGAGAGGGTGGCTTCGGCTGAGGCGATGGATTCGAGGACGGCCTCGGTGACTTCGAGACCGGCGCGATTGGCGCAAGTGACGGTGCTTTGCAATGCGCTGCCGGCGCAGGTGGCAATGTGAAGATCGACCTCAAGCCGCGCGCCAACCATGCCGACGGGGTCGAAGATGCCGGGCTGATCGTCGAGGATGAACTGGCGGGGCAGGAGGTGAAGAATTTCGCGATCGGGAGGGCGCTCGACGGCGCGGGCACGTTCGATGGCTGTTCGAACATCTTCGCGGGTGATCTCGCGCATGCGGCCACCGAGATCGAAGCCGCCATTGGTGTTGAGGCCACGAATGTGCGGGCCACCGACGCCGACGACGCACTCGTCAATGTTGGCGTGCGCCACCCATTCGGCACGCTCGTTAGCGGCTTTGACCGCTTTGGCCGCGGGGCCGAGGTCGGAGATGAGGCCCTTGCGCATTCCTGAAGACTCGATGATGCCGTGGCCGCGATAGCGCAGTGCGCCTTCGTTGAGGTCGGCCGCGAGTACGCGCGTGAAAGCGCTGCCAATATCGAGCACTACGATCAGATTGTCCTGTTCCTGACTCATGCTCTGGGACTCACTGACCCTGCCCGGTTGCGGGGGCATGGGGCTTGGTTGGTGGCTTCTGGTTGTCTTTCTGGAGCGTGGCGCGCTTTGCTTGCGCTTCGCGCTTCTTTCTCATCTTTTCGGCAAGAGCTTTGACGCGCTCTTCTTTGGTTTGCTGGGCGGTTTTGGTTTTTGGAGCGGCCTTGGCGCTGGCGACTATGTGCGGCTTGGCCTGGTTGGAACTTTTGGCGGGCTTAGGCTGAGTGGCCTTCGCAGTCTGCGTGGCGACGGGTTTGGCCTTCGAGGAAGGAGTGGATGCCGGCTTGGCTTTCGCGGTCTCGGTCGCGGAATGCGTCTTTGCGGGCGTCTTCTCTGGGGCCTTTGCTTCGGCAGTCAACTCGTTGGAGTGAACGGGTGCGGATGCATGCTTCGCTTCTGCGATTAATTCGTTGGAGTGGACCGGCGGGGTCGCGGGTTTCGGCGGGTCGGCCTTGGCGGTTGCCGATACGGGCGAATGCTTCGGCGGATCGGCCTTGACGACGGCCGCCGGGGGCTTGACAGTAGCGGCTGCGGGCTTGGCGGCCACGGCTACCGGCGGCGCAGGTTGACTAGCTGCGAACTTGGCGTTACCTGACGGTACGGATGCCAGATCGGTAGAGGAGCCGGGCGCCATCTGCAGGACCACTTGTTGGTCGTAGCGCAGATCGACGGCGGCGAGCTTCGGATATTGCTGACGCCATTCGGCGATGTGGGCCTTGTAGCGCTGGTAGCGATCAAGGAAGTGATCTTCACCGAAGTGGGCGAGGATGTCGCTTCCCTGCTCGGGCATGAGGACGCGCGCATCTTCGGGGTCAGTGATGTCGATTTCAGAAATCTGATCGGAGAGGCGCTGCCCGCTGGAATCGAGTTCCGCCATCATTCGGAGGTAGAGATCGACGCGGGCTTTGCGCGAGAGCAGTGGATCTCCGCCATCGATGCCTGTGAGGACCGGGAACGAATAGTGATGCTGCGCCATGGCGGTGACGGGCATTTCGAGGAGGACGCCGCTGGCGTCGACCAAACCAATCTGCTGGCTGTGGCGCACGAAGGCGACGGGCTGGCGCTCGACGACGGAGACACGAATCTGGTCGGGCAGCAGGCGCATGACGGTGGCGTGTTGCACCCAGGGAATCTGTTCAAGCTGCTTGCGGCGTTCGGCGAGGGGCACGAAGAAGACGTTACGGCCGATGTCTTCCCCGAAGACGGGCAGAATCTCAGAGCGATTGACTTCAGCGAGGCCGGTGGCCTGGATGTTGCTGGTGCCCGCAATGCGAAAGCGAATGTCGTGCTCGAGAAACGTCTTGCCCGTATGAATGGCGATGGCGAATGCGGAGAGCACGGTGAGAACGCCGAAGGCAAGGATTGTGCGGCCCCAGGTGCCGGTGGGACGCCACCACGGATTGGGTGCGGCGCCAAAGCGGCCCTTGCGCGAATCATGGGGACCGTCGCCGTCGGCGTCTTCAATTTCGCGCGGCATGCCGGGCAGTCCGCGACCGGAGATGGGCGCACTGGGCTGGACACGACGGAAGCGGGACTCCGCGTGAGCATCGTCTTCCCAGACGAAAGATCGGGTTCTGTTGCTGCCTTGAGTCGCCACGTTTGAGCTGGTCGTGAGAATTGCCAGCCTCAACTATAGCCCGCTGTGAAGCGGCTTTTGACACTGCGAAAATGAGGGGAACCCGTTGCGTAACGGGCCGAAGAAAGGCACTGGATTAAGCTACGGGGATGAGAGAGATCAGGCTTGCGCGGTTGAGCGCGTTGTTGGCGGTTTGTGTTTTGTCAGTTCCCTTCTTTGCGCGGGCCGAGGCGTATCAGTATTTTCGCGCCGGGAATTCGGCGGAGGTGGCGGGGGCTCCGCGCGCGGGATTTGCACTGATGGGAGGCGGCTCAGATCTGGATGAGGCGTTTCGCTGGCTTTGCGATCGGGCGGGTGGCGGCGATTTGCTGGTGCTGCGCGCGCGCGGCGACGATGAGTACAACCTCTACATCCAGAAGCGGTGCAAACTGAACTCGGTGGCGACGATTGTGATTCCGACGCGAGCGGCGGCCGAGGATCCGTTTGTCGCAGAGAAGATCCGGCATGCGAGCGCGGTGTTTATCGCGGGTGGGGACCAGGGGAACTACATCAACTTCTGGATGGGGACGCCGGTGCAAGCAGCGCTGAACGAGGCGATCGGGCATGGCGTGCCGATTGGCGGGACGAGCGCGGGGCTGGCGGTGCTGGGCGAGTTTGCGTACACGGCGCAGGGCGACAAGCCGGACGATCCGAATCTAGATGGGAAGACGGCGATGGCCGATCCCTATGGGCGGCAGATCACGCTGGTGCGCGGATTCCTGGATATTCCTATATTGAAGGGTGTGATCACAGATACGCATTTTGCGAAGCGCGATCGGATGGGAAGGCTGCTGGTGTTTCTGGCGCGGCTGAATGAGCCAGAAGGCAAGAACGTCGGAGCCGGGTTAGAAAAGATTCGCGGAATCGGTGTGGAGCAGGCCGCGGCGGTGCTGCTGGAACCGGATGGAGACGCGACTTTGGTAGGGCATGGAAGCGCGTACTTTGTGGAGCCAGTGGGCAGCGCGGACGTGCTGGCGGCGGGGCGGCCGCTGACGTTCAACAGATTCGACGTGAAGAAAGTCGGGCCCGGACATCGATTCAACGTGAAAGCGTGGACGGGGGATGCGACTCCGTACACTCTTTCAGTGAAGGACGGGAAGATTCGCTCAACGCAGGCCGGTGGGTCGGTGTATTAGGCCCAATGGAGCGTGTGCACGGAGTCGGCGGGCACTTCGACTTCGAGGGTATGTGCACCGTGAATGAGTTGCACGCTCTTTTGTTCGCCGGTGTTAGCGAGGACCACCACCAGGCTGCCGTCGGGATTGCGGAAGCCGGCGTGGGAGACCTTGCCGCCGGCGCCATCGAAGCCTATGCCGTCGGTAGCGAAAACCTTTGCGCCGCGCTTGATGTGTCTTGAGTAGTGTGCGAAGGCCCAGTACTGTCCGCTGCGCGTGACTTTGTGGGTGGCATTTTCAACCGTGATTACGCCGCCGCAGGAGAAGGGTCCGATGTTGGGTTTGCCCACTTCATCGAGCGCAAGGTTCCACGAGGTGATGCAGCGCGCCCAGTTATTGAGGATGCCATTGAAGCTGTCGGCCCATTTGGTGTAGTCGGTCTGGTAGTCGGGCTGCTTGTAGTCCGGGCCGCCTTCGGTCCAGTAGGCGTGCTTTTGCGGGAAGGCTTCGTGCACGCGGGTCATAGCGGTCGGTTCGCCCACGTAGCCGTGCCAAGCGATGCCGTCGATGTATTCGTAGGCCGCGGGGTCACTGAGCTCATCTACGGCGCGGCCCCACAGACTGTAGTTGTGGTCGAGCACCCAGATCTTCGTAGGCGATCCAGCCTTGCGCAGCGCGGGGCCAAGATGGCTCTTGACAAAGTCCATCTCCTGCTCCTGAGCCCAGAGGCAAGCGGGCATATTGCCTTCCTGCTCCGCGTCGGTCTCGTTCTGCACAGTGACGGCGTCAATGGCGACGCCTTCGGCCTTGTAGCCGTCGAGGAACTTGAGGAAGTAGTTCGCATAGGGATCGAAGCTGAGCTTGCGCATGGCGCCGCCGAGCATGGAGTTGTTGGGCTTCATCCAGCCGGGAGGGCTCCACGGCGACGAAAACAGAAACAGATCGGGGTTCACTTTGCGCGCTTCGCGCAGAACGGGCAGGATGTAGGCCTTGTCGTGGTCGATAGAGAACTTCTTCAATTCGGGATCGGGCTCGGAACTTTCGTCGTAGCTGTAGACGGTGCGCGAGTAATCGCTGGCGCCCATGGTGGTGCGGCAGACATTGAGGGCCATTTCATTGGGTGAGAAGATGTCGTGCATCACGGGGGCACTCTCGGCCTCGGTCATCTGGCTGAGAACGTAGCAGGTGGCGTCGGTCATGGCGGCGCCGAAGCCGAGGATCTCTTGTTTGGTAGCGACGGGATCGAGTGCGATGGCGGTCGCGGCGACGTCGCCGAGGGGCTTCCAAGAGAGCGGAGTGCCTTCGACGTGGCGATTCTCGCGGTAGGTGCTCCAGACCTTGACGGTGCCGGATGGTGCGGCGGCAAACGCCGGAATGCGATTGGCGAGGGTCAATGCTGCGGCGGCGGTGGTTGCTGTCTTGAGAAATTTGCGGCGCGAACTCTTCGACATAACTGCTCCTAACAGAACAATGCGATCGATGCAAAACTTTGCCCGCCGCATGATAGCAGGCGTGTCGCTGCGTGGTAAACCGTTTGAGTTGGATAGCCCGGAGAGGACCGGATGGGACAGTCGGCGCCGGAATTGAGTGCGTTCAGGCGGGTTGAAGGGCGGCAAGAATCTGGGGGGCGAGTTGGCTGACGCTGCCTGCGCCGAGGGTCAGAATGAGGTCGCCTTCGCGCGCGTTTTTAACCACGGTGGCAATGGCGGCGGGAAAGTCGGGAACGTATTGCACCTGTGGTCCCTCGATGCGTTGGACGAGGAGTTCGGCGGTGATGCCGGGTAGAGGCTCTTCGCTGGCGGCGTAGATCGGGAGAATGGTGACAGTGTCAGAGTCGCCGAAGGCTGCACCGAATTCATCGAGAAGGTCGCGGGTGCGGGAATAGCGATGGGGCTGAAAGACGACGTGAATGCGGCCGTGAGTGGATTCGCGGGCGGCGGCGAGGGTGGCGCGAATTTCGGTAGGATGGTGGCCGTAGTCATCGACGACGGTGATGCCGCGAGCCTGGCCGCGCAGCTGGAAGCGCCGGTCGACTCCGCGAAAATGGAGCAGGCCTTCGGCGATTTTTTCAGATGCGACACCTAGCTGATGGGCGATGGCGACGGCGGCAGTTGCATTGAGCACGTTGTGGCGGCCGGGCACGTGTAATTCAAAAGGGCCGAGTGGGCCGGCGTGCGTGCTGACGAGGAAGCGCGAATAGGAGCTGGGATTGGTCTCAAGGAAGTCGAGACGGTAATCGGCCGCGGCGGCGGTACCGTAGGTAAAAATGCGGCGATGGGTGCGGGGCAGAATGGCGGCGAGTTGCGGATTGTCAATGCAAGCGGTGACGGCGCCATAGAACGGGACCTTATCAATGAAAGTGAGAAAGGCCTGCTCGACGTCGGACATGTCGCGGTAGCAGTCCATGTGCTCGCGGTCGAGGTTAGTAACAACAGCGAGGATGGGCGAGAGCTTGAGGAAGGATCGATCGCTTTCGTCGGCTTCTGCGACCAGGTATTGCGTGGTGCCGAGTTTTGCGTTGGAGCCAAGGGCATCGACGCGGCCACCAACGACAACGGTGGGATCGAGCCCGCCAGCGGCAAGGACAGCGGCGACCATGGAGGTGGTGGTGGTTTTGCCGTGCATTCCGGCGATAGCAATGCCGTATTTCAGGCGCATGAGTTCGGCCAGCATCTCGGCACGCTGAATGACTTGAATTTTCTGGGCGCGGGCTTCTACGACTTCGGGATTAGAAGGTAGCACCGCGGAACTGGTGACCACGACAGTGGCGCCGGCGACATAGGCGGCATTGTGGCCTTCATAGATGGTGGCGCCGAGTTGCGCGAGACGGTCGGTGACCGGGCCGCGGCGCAGATCGGAGCCGGAGACTTCGAATCCCATGCTAAGCAAGATCTCCGCGATCCCGCTCATTCCGATTCCGCCGATGCCGATGAAGTGTGCGTGCTGGGAGGTGGCGAACATTGCGAGGTGAAAAGTCCACTCTAACATCCGGGTGCGAAGGTGCTCTCGCAGTGCGCGATTCCAGGCGCGGTGAACACGAAAGCGCGCGAAAGTTGCGGGAAACCTTTTGTAGGGTCAGTGTTTGCATAGTACATAACCGGCGGCGCAAGGCAGTACGAACCAAGCCTTGAGCGAGAAGAAACCGGACTAACCGATGAGGAATCGGTCTGGGTGGGATGGAGGACGTATGATCAGCAAAAAGGCATGGATGCTTGGTGCAGCGTTGGTGGCAGGCGGACTTGGCCTGGGAGCGACACAGGCGCAGGCTGCTGAGTTTGGAGTTTACGTTCGCGGGCCGGTGGCCTATGTTCCTCCGTGCCCTGGACCGGGCTATGTTTGGGAAGCCGGCTACATGGCGAACGGCTATTGGATGCCCGGACGCTGGAACTTTGTTGGCGTGCGCCGCGGGCCGGTGGTGCGATTTGACGTTCGGCGAGGCGCGGATTTCAACCGGCACTTTGATGGTTATCGTGGTCACGACCGCAGGTAGTTTCCTTCTGCGGCGGGAATGGCGGCCTCTCCTTCGGGAGGGGCCGCTTTCGTTGGAGACGGTGCAACGTGAGCAACTCCAGCAAGGCGTAGAATGCGTTGCAATGGCGCTGTGGGCGATTCGAGAATTCTGGGGGCTTATTGGCAGGATTTGTAAGGAAAGACCGCAACTAAATTGACAGGAAGTCGTTCCAATGTACAGACGCCGGTTGGGAGCAAGATCCTGATCTGGCGGGTGCTGAGAACCGAGCGTGGCCTCGGGGATCCTAAGTCCGGGACGACAGGACAAGGCAGCACATGGAGGAAAGATTATGAAGAGCTTACGGCTGGTTCTGATGGCAACGCTCCTGGTGGCGCCTTTAGCTTTTGCGGCATCGGCAAGCGCCCAGGTGGGAGTGGGAATTGGCGTCGGTCCGGCGGTTGTCCCGGCACCTGCGTATTTCGGCGCACCTGACTGCGAGTGGGGCTATTACGCCTATTACCCCTATGCATGCGCTCCTTATGGATATTACGGATCTGACTGGTTCCTCGGCGGCGTGTTCATCGGCGCCGGCCCGTGGTATCACCGCGGTTGGGGCTACGGCGGATGGGGATATCGTGGCGGCTACGGTTATCGTGGCGGCTACGGTTATCGCGGCGGATACGGATATCGCGGCGGCGGCTATCTCGGCGGACGCGGACCTTATGGTGGCGGGTACCACGGCGGGACCTATGGCGGCGGCTATCGTGGCGGCCCAGCACCGCGAGCCTTTAATGGTGGCGGAAGTTACCATGGCGGGTACAGCGGTGGCGGCCATGTTGGCGGTGGGTTTAGTGCCGGCCATGCCGGCGGATTCAGCGGCGGCGGCGGCTTCCACGGGGGTGGCGGCGGCCATGGTGGCGGTGGTCACCGGTAAGTTAACGCGATTGTGAACGAACGAGCCCGTCTGCTTCGGCAGGCGGGCTTTTCGTTTAAGCGGATTTTTGAAGAGAGGGTAAGACGAGTCGACGTGGATTGGCTTGCTAAACTGGCCTCACAGAAAGGCATCAGCTTGGCAGCGTTGCGCGTCCTTATAGCCGGCGGCGGAACCGGCGGACACATCATTCCGGCCCTGGCCGTCGCGCGCGAGCTGGTGGCGCGTCACTCAGCGGAGATTCTGTTTGTGGGGACAGAGCGCGGGCTCGAAACCCGGCTTGTACCGGGGGCCGGATTTCGGCTGCATCTGATTCATGTGGGACCACTCAAAAATGTATCGCTGGCGACCCGATTGCGCACGCTGGTGGATTTGCCGCGAAGCCTGTTTGCGTGTCGGCAGCTGATGCGGGAGTTCAAGCCGGACGTGGTGCTGGGTGTGGGTGGGTATGCTTCGGGGCCGGCGATGGCGGCGGCTCTTCTGGCAAAGATTCCGACGATGGCGTTTGAGCCGAACGCGATGCCTGGGCTGGCGAATCGGCTGGTGGGCAAGCGGGTGCAGGCAGCGGCGGTCAACTTCCCTGCGGCGGCGAAGTGGTTCAGAAATGCCGAGGTGACGGGGGTGCCGGTGCGGCCGGAGTTCTTTGCGGTTGCACCGGTGGTGGGCGCGACCCATCTGCTGGTGTTTGGCGGGTCGCAGGGTGCGCGGATCTTCAACGTCACGCTGCCGAAGATTGCGAAGGCGCTGCTGGACTCGGTGCCGGGGCTAACGATTCTGCATCAGTGCGGCGCGCGCCATGCGGAGACGACGTTGGCGGCTTACGCGGCGAGTGGGGCGGATGCGGCGCGGTGGGAAGTAAGCGCGTTTCTCGACGACATGCCGGCGCGGTTTGCGCTGGCGAGCCTGGTGGTGGCGCGCAGTGGAGCGTCGACGGTGGCGGAACTGGCGGCGGCGGGCAAGCCTTCGTTGCTGGTTCCGTTTGCGGCGGCAGCGGACGCCCATCAGCTTCGGAATGCCGAGGAGATGGCCAAGGCCGGGGCGGCGGCGCTGCTAAGCGAAGCGGATTTGGCTGAGCCGGAGAAGTTGTCGGCAACGCTAACTTCGTTGTTGAGCGATGCCGTGCGGCTCAAGTCGATGGGTGATGCGGCTAAAACGCAGGCACATCCTGGAGCGGCGGAAATGATTGCGGACCAGCTCGCGCTGCTTGCTGGTCCGCGATAGAGGGAAATCTTTCATCAAGGCGACAGCTCAGTCAAGTGAGCCGCGCGCTATTGATAGACGCCCGCCTTCTTAAAATCGCCACCTTTGACGATGGAAACCGCGGCAGCATCAACGTGGCGCTTGAAAGCGTCGTTGACTTGCTGCGGCGTGAGCGCGGCGACGGCGGTCTCGAGCTTTGCGTCCCATTGCATGGTTCGGTCCCAGCGCTCCCGAGCGGTGAGCAGATTCGCAATGGCACCCTCTTCGGTGCGTTGCACTTTGCGACCATCGAGCCAGGTCTTTTTGGCCTTTTCGACTTCGTCTGCGGTGAAGCCGTCTTTGAAGGCGAGCGCCAGTTCATCGTTAAAATCAGCTTCGACCTTGAGCATGTTTTGGGGTGCCGCGATGGCGTTTGCGATGAAGGCTCCGCCATCATCTTTCGTGGGCACCTGGAATGATCCGTAGGCGCCGTAACTCAGGCCATCTTTGACGCGAATGCGCTGGAAGAGGCGGGCGTTGGCCGATCCGCCGAAGATGACGCCGGCGATGGTGAGAGCCGGATAATCGGGATCTTCGTCGTTGATCTTAATCGGCAAGCCGGCGAGGAACAGGGCATTCTGCTTGTCGGGGGTTTCGATCTTGTGATTGATGGCATCGACCTTGTAGTAGGGATCGGGGACACGTTCGTAGCGGCTGGAGCTCTTCCAATCGCCAAAGAGATCGGTGACGAGTTTCTTAACTTGTTGAGGATCGAACTGGCCGCTGACAACGATTTCGCCTTCACCGGCGCCGTAGAACTTCTGATAGAACTGGCGCGCCTGTTCCAGCGTCACGCCTTTGAGGTCCTCAATCTGTTCGTCAGCGGTGGAGACATAGCGCACTGCGCCGCGCGCATAGTGCGAGTGGAGCTGACGGGACAGTTCGGTGAACGCCAGGCTGTTGGGTTCGGTCTTGCTGCTTTCGGCGGCGGCGATGCGCTGCTGGCGAATCTGTTCGAATTCGGTGGCGGGAAATGAGGGCTCACGCAAGAGTTCCCGTGCGAAGCGAAGGGAATCGAGCAGGTTGGCATCGCGGGTGCGAATCTGCGCAGAAACAGAGGTGCCGTCTCCGCGGATGTTGATCTCCGCGTTGAGGTGGTCGGTTTCGTCCTGGATTTGTTCGCGGGTATGGTGGGTGGTTCCGCGCATGAGCATGGCACCCGCCATGGAAGCGGCGGTGGACTGACCGAAGAGGGATTTCTCATCGCCGAAACGAACATTGATTGACGTGACGACCGTGCCGCCGCGGGTCTTTTTGGGGAACATTACCAGTTTCAGGCCATTGGGCAGCTTGGCGCGGACGACGCGGGCCTCGATGTTTTGTGGCGTAGGATCGAAGGCTTCGCCCTCCTGAACAGCCTCGCCACCCGTATAGTCCTTGAAACGAACAGCGGGATTGGGTGTGGGAGGAATCTCAGCACGATCGGGAGTTGGGGTGGGAATGAACTCGCCAGTGGTGCGGTTGGAAGGTTTGAGATAGGCGGCAGCAACGCGAGTTACATCGGCAGGCGTAACTTTTTTGACTTCGTCGCGAATGAGGAAGAGGGCTCGCCAATCGCCGTCGCCCTGATATCCGCCGAGATAGAGGGCGACGGATTGGGAGTTAGTGAGTGTCAGGTCAAGATCTTTGAGGATGCGCGCCTTGGCACGGTCGACTTCCTCTTGCGTGGGAGGATTCGCGATGATGCCTTCGATGGTCTTGATAAGTATGTCGCGAGCCTCATCAATGGATTGATCGGGTTTGAGCCGCGCGAGGCCCGTGGCGACGGCGGGATCGTGCTCATCATCTGCTTCCATGCTGACCGAAACAGCTTTCTTGGTATCGACAAGTTCCTTATACAAGCGGCCGGTCTGGGGAGCGCCGAGAATCTGCGCCATAACATCGAGCGGCGCCATATCGGGATGTAGAGCGGCCGGGGTGTGATAGACGACTTCGACTGCCTGCACACTACCGACGCGGCGCAAAACGACGGAACGCTCACCTTCCTGCGTGGGCTCGACGGTGTAGGGCTGAGGAAGTTGACGCTCCGGTTTGGGGATCTTGCCGAAAGTGCCGGCGACTAACTCGAGAGCTTTGGATGGATCGAATTGCCCGGAGACGATGAGGTAAGCGTTGTCTGGCTGGTAATACTTCTTATAAAACACGGCGAGATTGGCGATTGGCACGCGCTCAACGTCGGAGCGGCTGCCGATGACACTTTTGCCATAGTTATGGAAGTTATAGGCGGCAGCCATCACGCGCTCATTGAGGATATTGAGCGGATCGTTCTCGCCCGATTCCATCTCATTGCGGACCACGGTCATCTCGGTGTCGAGGTCTTTCTTGAGCATGGTCATGTTGACCATGCGATCGGCCTCCAGCTCAAGCGCCCAGCGAAGATTGTCGTCGTTGGCGTTGAACGTCTCGAAGTACATGGTCTGGTTGTAGCTGGTGGTTCCGTTGAACTGGGTCCCGTGATCAGTAAGTTCCTTGAAGATCTCCCGGCCCGAGGTGGAGGACTTGAAGGTCATGTGTTCGAGCAGGTGCGCCATTCCGGTTTCGCCGTAGCCCTCATTGCGGGAACCGACGAGATAGGCGACGTTGACCGTGATCTTGGGCTTGGAGTCGTCGGGAAAGAGGAGGACATGCAAACCATTAGAGAAGGTGTACTCGGTGATTCCTTCGAGAGAGGTCACTTTCTGAACTCCCTGGGGGAGAGATTGAGCCAGACTTGCAACGGCAACGAGAATGAAGACAGCGGAAGCCGCAAAGCAACTTCTCAAACGCATGTTTTGAACCTTTCGACGATTCGGATGGGCTACGCGGGGATTATAGCGGAATGGCCGCTAAGGGCCGCGGGTGGCGTTGACAGCGAGGCAAACGCCACAGCCGATGCTCGGGTTTTCGCTTTGGTCCGCAGTTTCACGGGTTCACAGCGGATGTCTGTGTTTTTCGCTGTGGTCCGCAGTTTCACCGTTTCACAGCTATGGTCGATTCTTGAGCTGTGCTCCACAGTTTCACGGGTTCACAGCGCATGTCTCTGTTTTTCGCTGTGGTCCGCAGTTTCACCGTTTCACAGCTATGGTCGATTCTTGAGCTGTGCTCCACAGTTTCACGGGGCGAGGAGATCGGCTGCGTCGAAGATTTGTGCGTGGAGGGTGGTTTCATGGCTGCGGCTGCCCCTCAAAAGGAAATGGCCTGAGAGCGGGCCCGTTGTGGGGCCAGTTCTCAAGCACTGAATCTAGTGTGCGCTCTTTGGGGAACTAATTCACAAATCCTTATGACTTTATTTTTTGGGGGTAAGGGGTTGGTTTGGTGGGGGTTACGGGCCGGCGGCGGGGGATTTTTGGGGGCGTGGGGCTTGACAAGGGTTTTGGGCTTGACGCGATTGGCTCCGCCGGAGAGAAATCGCGGCCTCGAGTACTCGACCCAAGCTCCCGCTATTCGACAGCATCCCCAAATGCAGGGCGAGCAGTGGCGACTGCTTCAGAAAAACTTGTATCAAAGTGAGCTAGGAGCATTTCGATAAATCGCCCGTGGTAAACGGCGTACGCTTCAGCGGTTACGGCGCCCAACCGAGGAGGTATCACGGTCAAGAGCAAGGTGTTGACTTCCACAGTTGGGTGCAACCATGCTTCGCCTTCCCATTGCCCATCCGGTGTGACATGCGAAAAATCGCCGTCGTCGTCGTAGGACCAAGTTGCGATGTTTCCTTCGTCGATCTCCTCATAGATCGAATCCAACAATCCCTGCGGATCAATTGTTTTGACTTGAACTGCCAAGGCCATGTACCTCCGATATTTATTCAAAGACATTTGCAGCGATTCGATGTGAATTTTCTCTTGGGGGGTTCAAAGCTCATCGGCGGACGGAAAATCCTGGCATCCGATGCGCATCAATCTTGCCAAGCGATTTAAGCGCCGCATTCTTGCCATACGCACTCTAGGCGCGAACGCCGATTTCTTTCTTCCAAGCCGCGACCGGCGAGTCAGCAGCCGATCGGTGTCGCCAAGTTCACCTAGATACCGACCATCAGCCCCGTAGACTTCAGTTTCATGGAATCGTCCAACTTGCTTGCCGTTGGCAGCAAAAAGGGCGTCCCCATCACGAAACCCGAACGACTCCCCACCCCATGTCCAAAGCCAGTCATCCACGATCTTCACTCTCCTGATCAAAGATTTGTTTATGCGCGACACCTGTCGCTTGGAAATGGTTCGAGACCAATTTAATTCGGTCCGTCACCCAGCGCACTCATTAAGCGAAAAAGGGTTATTGGTCCACGTCTTGTCCGCGTAGGTCTGTACGAACTTCGTTCCGTTAGAATTCTCGCGCGGATAAATATAGGCCATATTACCGAATGCGTCCTTCACATACGCTTTACGCGCCTTATCCCCTTTCAGCCAGTCATAAATCTCGAGTCGGGTCGACTTGCCGGTGTTGCCGTTCGACTCATTGACCCAACCGAGGTTTGAAATAGCACAATGGGGATCATCGTGCCAGCCCCCGGCCTTGTTAATGCAGGTGATTCTGATTGACATGCCGCACCTTCCTGTTGAGGGATTAAGTACTCCTGTTTAAGGATACTCAACCAGCGTGAACCAGTCAAGCTCTATTGGGATAGAATCATCCCGATACAGGAGAGACCTTAATGGCAAGCGATCTTTATGAATCCATCGGACAGCGCATTCGAGAGCTTCGAGCCGTCTACCCTCGGGGTGCCCTCAGCCAAGATGCGCTTGCAGCAGAACTCGGGGTAGCTGCTAACACTGTCTCGCGATGGGAAACCGGAACTTACAAGCCAACGCCCGAAGATCTGGATAAGCTGGCACGCTTCTTCAAAGTCTCGATAACCACATTCTTCCCTGACCTTGTTGCTGACAATGCTCGTATTTCGGCTTTAGCTTCGGCCACTGGCGGCCTTAGCGACAGCGACTTTGAAGAAGTAATCAAATATGCGGAATTTCGAAGAGTGCGCCTCGCAATGGAAGGGACGAAGCGGACAAAGGTGAAGAAGAGCACGAAATAGAATGATCAACCGTCGCGCATATTACGAAGACCTGCTGCAGCTTGCGCGCGACAAGCGAGCGGAATATTGCGTAGACACCTTCGCTTTCGGTCTCCGCGAAGTACGTTCCATCTACAAAGCCGAAGGAATTCGCCTCGATCACTGGCCGTTGCCCCGGAAGATCAAGGCGTTGTACATGTGCGACGGCGGCGACTGTTCTGTGGCATTGCAGCCTACGCTGCCGTATGAGCCAAAGCTCTTTGCACTTATCCATGAGTTAAAGCACCATTTCTGCGATCAGACTGCACTGGGTTCAGGAGTGATTCATTGTGGAGACTACGACGCAAATGAGTTAATCGAAAAAGGTGCTGAGGTATTTGCTGCAGAGTTCATCTATCCGGAAGCTGAGTTTGCCGAGTACCTCCGCCAGCTTGGTGTAGCGGTTCGCCAACCTTGTCACGTCGTGGAAATAAAAAGGTCCTGCAAGGCAAGGGTGAGCTATCTATTCATTCGGAAACGATTGGAGCGGCTGGGGATTATAGCTCGCGGTCAATTCGATGGCATTCAATTTCAAAAACTAGAAGACCAAATCTACGGCGTCCCCTTCTACAGGCGATGACGTCCCTCACAGCTTGTGCATTGCTCAGTCGACTTTTTTGCTGATGTTGAAGAGGATGCCGATGTTGGCTGGTGTGAAGAAGAGGCTCGAGCCGCCGGGGTACAACAGCAGGTCCTTCACTTCGCTTATCGGGAACCAGGGTGCGCTCAGGTCTTGCCATGTTGGGTTGGTGGATTCGACCAATGCAATTTTCTTTGCGCGGATCCAGCCTTTGAGTTCCTTTTCGCGCTGGATGGCTTCGCCGACATTTGCGAATTCTTGAAACCAGACGAGACGGTTGCAGTTGTATTTTGCTGTGAAGCCGTTGTGCGTTTTTTGTTTGTGATCGAAGGACCGCTTGCGCACATCGTTGGTGACGCCGGCGTAGAGCGTCCTGCTTTTGCTGGCCATGATGTATGCGAAGTAACTCCGCTCGATCATGGGGAAAGCATAGTCGGTGGGGTGGGGTGCGGAAGTGCTGTGGGTCACGGTGCATTGCTTGCTCCCCTAAAAACAAAAGCAGATCCTTCGCCCCGCTTACCCCTTTGCGCTTGCGCGCAATGGGGCCCCAAGCCGCGGGTTCTCAGGATGACAAGTCATGGGTTAGTAAGAGGTATGGGGCACACGTGAGATGTGAGTCCGTGGCGTTCCTCATCGGATTGATGAGAATAAATTCGCTCTCGTCGAATCCCAAAACGGAAGAAGCTGCGTTAACTACGCCAGAAATTTCAGTCGACTTTTTTACTGATGTTTAGGAGGATGCCTATGCTGGCTAATGTGAAGAAGAGGCTGGTGCCGCCGCTGGAGATGAAAGGGAGGGGGATTCCTTTGGTGGGGAGGAGGGAGAGGACGACGGAGATATTGAAGAAGGCTTGCAGGGCGATGGCCGTGGTGATTCCAAAAGCGGTGAGGCGGGCGAAGGGGTCGGTGGAGCGGTAGGCGGTGCGGAGTCCGCGATAGGCGAGGAGGCAGAAGAGGAGGACGATGGCCATGGCGCCGAGGAAGCCGAGTTCTTCAGCGACGTTGGCGAAGATGAAATCGGTGGAGGCTTCGGGGAGGTAGAAGAGTTTCTGCATGCCCTCCATGAAGCCGCGGCCGGTGAGGCCACCGGTGCCGACGGCGATGAGGGACTGGTTGATGTGGAATCCTGCGCCTTGTGGATCGAGGTCGGGATGGATGAAGGCGAGCATGCGGGCGCGGCGCCAGGGGACCCAGAAGAGGAGAGCGGCGAGTGGCGGGAGGGAGACGGCGACGGCGAGGGCGAGGTATTTCCACTGCATGCCGGCGAGGAGGAGCATCATGGCGGTGACTCCGGCGAGGACGAGGGCGGTGCCGAGGTCGGGCTGCTTAACGATCAGGAGAATAAAGACGACGGGGATGACGGCGGCGCGGAGCAGGGTGTGGCGCCAGTCGTCGATGGAGTCGAGGCGCTTGGAGAGGAACCAGGCGAGGAAGAGGATGAGGACGGGCTTGGCGATTTCAGAGGGTTGGAAAGAGAAGCCGCCGAAAAGGATCCAGCGATGGGCGTGCTGGGCGTTGCGGAAGAAGAAGACGATGACGAGCAGGACGGTGGTGAGGGCGAGCGCGGCGAAGATGAAGCGCGGGGACTTGTAGTGTTCGTAGTCGACGGACATGAGGCCGACCATGACGAGGAGACCGGCGACGGCCCAGGCGGCCTGGCGGGTGAGGAGGGCGTAGGGATTGTGGAAATGCTCCTGTGCCACGATGGCGGAGGCGGAGAAGACCATGGCGAGGCCCACGACCACGAGGGTGAGGGTGGTGAAGAAGATCCATTTGTCTACGCCTACGCGTTTGGCCATTTTTTTGCCGATCGGGATTCTATTGAGTGCGATGGTCGAGATTCGTGGTATCCCCGGTCTCAGAAGCGAGACCGGGGGCACCCGGTGTTTGGGCTTGGGTTTATGGTTTCACGATGCGCGGTGGAGAAGGGGCGGCGGGGGCGGAGACGCACCAAGGTGATTAATTGGATGAATTGGCGAAGGTGGAAGAGCCTAGGCGTTTTGCCAGAGCTTGAGGCCGCGCCATTCGGCTACTAATTCTTTGAAGACGCGGCCGCGGTGCTCGTAGCTTTCGAACTGATCGAAGGAGGAGCAGGCGGGGGCGAGGAGGACGACTTCGCCGGGGCGCGCGGCGGTGGCGGCGGCGGTGACGGCTTTGGCGAGGGTTTCGCAGGAGTGGAGCGAGACGACTCCGCGGAGGTGGGACTCAATTTTGGGCGCGGCGGAACCGATGGTGTAGACGGAGCGGACGTGATCGCGGAGGAGCTGCGAGAGTTCAGTGTAATCGGAATTTTTATCTTTGCCGCCGAGGATGAGGTGGATGGGCGTGGAGAAGGCGGCGATGGCCTTGGCGGTGGCGTCGACATTGGTGGCCTTGGAGTCGTTGTAGAACTCGACGCCGTTGATGGTGGTGACGTATTCGAGGCGATGCTCGACGGCCTTGAATTTTTTGATGGCGGCGCGGACGGCTTCGAGGGGCGCCCCGGCAAGGCGTGCGGCGCAGACAGCAGCGAGTACATTTTCGACGTTGTGTTCGCCTTTGAGCGGGATGGCGCTGAGGGGCAGGACGGTCTCAGTGGGCGCGTCTTTGGCGGTGCGGAAGACTAGGTGTCCGCCTTCGACCCACGCTCCCTGGGGCACGGAGCGATCGAGGGAGAACCAGTAGACACGGGCCTTGGCGCGCGCAGCGGCGGCGGCGGTGCGCGGGTTGTCGGCATTGAGGATGACAACGTCTTCCGAAGTTTGCGCGGCGAAGATGCGCTCTTTGGCGCGGGCGTAATTCTCGAATGTGCCGTGGCGGTCGAGGTGGTCGGGCGTGATGTTGAGGATGACGGCGATGGCGGGGTGGAACTGCTCAGTGGATTCGAGCTGGAAGCTGGAGACCTCGAGGACGGACCAGGTGGCGGGGGTGCTCTCTTCGATGAGGGCGACGACGGGGACGCCGATGTTGCCGCCGACGAGGGTGGGAAATCCGGCAGCCTCGAGGATTTCGCCGACCAGCGAGGTGGTGGTGGTTTTGCCGTTGGAGCCTGTGATGGCGAGGATTTTGCCTTGCAGGAAGCGGGCGGCGAGTTCGAGCTCGCCGATAATGGGGCGACCGAAGCTGCGAGCCTGGGCGAGCTCGGGTGTGTCAAGCGGAACGCCGGGGCTGATGACGATGAGGTCTTGACGGCGGAAGGTGAGCAGGCCGTGACCGCCGGCCTCGACCATGATGCCTTCTTCGAGGAGCGCGGGGATGTCTTTGGCGAGGGCTTCGGCGCTGCGCACGTCAGAGACGGTGACTTGTGCACCGCGATGGCGGAGAAAGATGGCGGCGGCCAGGCCGGACTTGCCGAGTCCGACGACCAGAACTTTTTTGCCTTTGAATTCCATCATGCTGATCAGTCCAAGGATACTGCATTCGGGCGCTGGCGGGGACTGGGTATCGAGACGAGTGGATGGGCAAGTTCGTTCCCACTCATTCGGCAAGGAACGCCGAATGAATGGGCACAACATCTCAGAGTGCTAACGCAGTTTGAGGGTGGTGAGGGCGAAGAGCGCGAAGACGAGGGCGCCGATCCAGAAGCGGACGATGATTTTGGATTCGCTCCAGCCGCATTGCTCGAAGTGGTGGTGGAGTGGGGCCATTTTGAAGATACGTTTTTTGTTGCGCAGCTTGTAGCTGCCGACCTGGAGGACGACGGAGAGGGCCTCAATGATGAAGATGCCGCCGATGAAGGGGAGGAGCAATTCCTGGCGGATGATGACTGCGACGGTGCCGATGGCGCCGCCGAGGCCGAGCGAGCCGACGTCGCCCATGAAGATTTCAGCGGGGTGGGCGTTGTACCAGAGGAAGCCGATGGAGGCGCCGACCATGGCTCCGCAGAAGACGGTGAGCTCGGCGACGAGGGGCATGCGCTGGAGTTCGAGGTAGTCGGCGAAGACGACGTGGCCGCTGACGTAAGTGAGGACGGTGAGCGCGCCGGCGGCGATGATGGTGCAGCCGATGGCGAGGCCATCGAGGCCATCGGTGAGGTTGACGGCGTTGGTGGAGCCCATGAGCACGAAGATGATGAAGGCCACGAAGGGCAGGAACATCAGGAAGCCGAGGTGCGGAATGGAGCCGAGCAAGTGCCAACTAAGATCGGGACGCCAGCTCTTGATGAAGGGCACGGAGAGCTGCGTCGAAAACATTTTGAACTGGGTGAGAACGATGAGGGCGGCGGCGACTCCGGTGGCGGCGATGGTTTGCCAGAAGAGCTTGGCGCGGGCGGTGAGGCCGAGCGAGCGGCGCTGGACGACTTTGATGTAGTCGTCAGCGAAACCGATGGCGCCGAAGGCAAGCGTGGAAGCAACGGTGATCCAGACGAAGGGGTTGGAGGGGTCGGACCAGAGGACGGTGGGAAGAACGATGGCGATGACGATGAGGACGCCGCCCATGGTGGGGGTGCCGGATTTTTTCAGGTGGGACTGGGGGCCGTCTTCGCGGATGTATTGGCCGATTTGAAATTCGCGGAGTTTCTGGATGACGTAGGGGCCGATGAAGAGCGCGATGAGCAGCGCGGTGAGCGAGGCGAAGGCGGTGCGAAACGTGAGGTAGCGAAAGATGCGGAAGGGGTGAAAGAACGGGAACAGCTTTTCGTAGAGCAGCCAGTAAAGCAAGGGAACTCCGAAGCGGTGCGAGGATTCAGGTTGATTTTACAGGGCGGGGCTGCCGGCGGGGATGGATTGAGAGGCGCTGAATCAGCAGAGTTAGTGGCTGGGCCATGTCGGCACGAGTTGGTAGCCTGGGGAAACACATTGCCGGCCAAGAAGGGTCAGTGTTTCGCGAGAGCCCAGCCAAAGGCGTACATCGAATGGCCAAACTTCTTGACGACTTTGCTGCTTGCCAAGTCGAATTCCACAACCTCGTTCTTGGATTCGAGCATGCCATACGAGTCATTGATTAGAAGCCTGTTGCCATCCGGCGACCACACCATGCCTTGCACGGAATTTCGCGCAAAGAAATCGAGTTCTTTGACTCCCGTTCCGTCGGGATGAATGACAATGCACCGCCGCTCCGATTCGTCGGTATATGCAATCCATTCCCCATTTGGTGACCAGGATGGATTAATGCCATTCGCGATGACCCTCTGATCTCCAGACACCACATCAACCACAACAATATGTTCGGGCGGTCCCCATCCGCCAACCTGAGCCGCAAGGAACTTCCCGTCAGGCGACCAGCTGATTTTCGCGTTCCCCTTAAGCTTCTGGGTTTGAGGAATTGAAATGATCTGACCCGTCGCGAGGTCCAGAATGCGCAGCCCAATGGTTCTTGACTCGCAAAGGATATTGCCCTGCCCATCTTCGCCGAAGAATGCCACTCTCATTCCATCTGGTGAAAATGCTGTAGAGCCGACTCCGTTGGAACAGAAATGACCATAAAACTTCCAGGATTGGCTCGATATCGTATAGACACCAACGACAGATTTCCATTGACTCTGGCCTGGCAAGGAACAGCCTGCTGCCAAGCCAATGCATCCGGTATCTGAGTTCGACGGCAATGTGAGCCCCCACACGATGCGATCCCCTCCGAGGGCAAGGGATGGAAGCGACGCATATCCCTGCCCGATAAATCCGTGAGGGTTCCGTATTTCGATTTGCTGTCCTGCTACCGTCAGATGAACACTGGAATACGCATTTCCAAATAAGATAACCGACTGCGACTGCAGAAGTGACCCATTCTGTTGCGCATCGCTCATCTGACAGAAGATCGACATCAACAACAAAGACAAGCCCGCCGCAGCCCAAGTTCGCATCGCACGCCTCCGATACAAGATCTAATCCCGATCATGCCCGCGACAGGCGTCTGTGGGAATCCAAACTAGGACGGTTTCGAGAGTGCCACAGCGAATACGGTCAATACTCGATCAGCCGGTTAGGCTCCGTCACTTCTTCCGTTTTGATTGTTTTTGCAATTCCGCTTCGAAGGCTTGCTGGCGGTCGGCTACGTAGGCTTTGTAGCCGGCGGGATCGATGAAGGCATTTCTGTCGCCGTGCTGGAGGCGATCGTATTTCTCTTTCAGATCGAAGTAGCCGCCGTGGGCGCCGAGGAAGATGTCGCAGGAGAGGTTCCTCAGCACGCTGAATTGGTGGCGGTAGTCGGCGGCGATCTGCGGATAGGCTTTGTTGGCGACGAGTTTGTATCCCGGATTGACGTTGGGACTGCCGACGATTACGACGTGGAGGGTGCGAGTGCCCTCAGCTCCCTCCAATCCAGACGGGCCAAATTCCTGTTCGTCGAGGGTCCACGTGGTGGTTCCCTGGGTGTGGCCGGCGGTGAGGTGTGCGGTGAGCGTGGTGCCGCCGAGGGAGACTTTGTCGCCGTCGTGGAGGATGCGGTAAACGTGGGTCGGCGGGAATTGAAACGACTTGTCGCCGGCGTAATGAAAATCTGTGCGGCCGCCGGATTCAACTACGGAGACGTCCTGGGCCATGACTTCATATTTTGCGCCGGTGAGGCGTTTGATTTCGGCGCTGCCGGCGCAGTGGTCGTAATGGGCGTGGGAGATGAGCAGTATCTTGATGTCGCTGAAGTGGAAGCCGAGGGACTCGACGCTTTTCTTGATGAGGGCGGGCGAGGAATCGAGATTGCTGTTGATGAGGATGCCGCCTTTGGGAGTGACGACGAGGTAGGAGGCGAGGTCGCCGCTGCCTACGTAATAGAGGTTGCCCGCGATGCGGAAGGGTGGGAAGGGGGTGGTCCAGTCGGAGGGGATTTGGGCGGCGAGAGGGGCAACAATCGAAAAAGTGATGAAAGCGAGAATTGCGCAGGGCAGGTTGGGTGCGACGGTTCGTGCTTTCCCACCCATGCCGCAAAGAACGCGGCATGGATGGGGCACCCGGGCCGATTTGATCCGGGAAAAATTGTGAATGCTCACTTGAGCTCCGGAGATGGGGATTGGGTTTTGAGAATCTCGATGGCGCGTTCGAGGCGGACGCCGCGTGAGCCTTTGATGAGGACGACGTCGCCGGGGCGCAGATTGTCGACGAGCCATAGGCCAGCGGCTTCGGAGTCGGGCAGGAAGAGAGACGGCACGCCGCTGGCGCAGGCGGCGGTGGCGAGGTGTTCGGCCTTGCCGTGCACGCCGATGACGAGATCGAGATTGGCCTCGGCGGCGGCACGGCCACAGGAGGTGTGGAGCGCGGACGAATGCTCGCCAAGCTCGAGCATTTCGCCAGCGACAAGAATGCGGCGTTTTGCGGGACGAGCGGCGAGAGTGTGAATCATCGACTTGAGCGCTTCAGGGTTGGAGTTGTAACTGTCGTTGAGAAGAGTGGCGCCGCGGATTTCAATAATCTCGCCGCGCTTGTCGCCGGCGGTGAGCGATGCGAGTGCATTGACGGCGGCATCGAGATCGACGCCCGCTTCAAGAGCGACGGCGAGACCGGCCATGGCGTTGGTGGCGTTGTGCGCGCCGAGCAGATGCAGCGTGAACTGGCCTTCGCGATTGCCGGCCCGGAAATGGACGTGAAGGCCGGAGATGTCTTCGGACTGCGCCGTGATTTGCGGATCGGCGCATGGGCCGGCGCCGAAGTAAACGACGCGGCCGGGAAAGTCGCGGCCGAACTGCGAGACGAACGGATCGCTGCAGTTGAGGAAGGCGATGCCGGTACCGGGCAAAGCGGCGACCAGTTCAAACTTGGCGCGGGCGATGCCGGCCTGCCCCTCGGTGAAATTTTCAATGTGCGCCGTGCCGACGTTGGTGACGACGCCCCAGTCAGGCGCGGCGATGCGGGCGAGCGCCGCGATTTCGCCGAGGTGGTTCATACCCATTTCGATGACGGCATATTCGTGCTCGGGTTCGAGACGGAGTAACTGGAGCGGGAGGCCGAAGGCATTGTTGAGATTGCCGCGTGACTTGAGGACGTTGAATTTTGCGCCGAGCGCGGCGGCGATGGCTTCTTTCGTGGTGGTTTTGCCGGCGGAACCCGTGACTCCGATGACGTGCTTGCCCCACTGACGGCGCACGTGAATGGCGAGGGCGTGTAGAGCGAGGAGGGTGTCTTCCGCGATGAGAAGCGGCGCGGCGAGTGCGGCGTCGGGCAGGGTGGCAACTTTGGCACGCGAGACAACAGCAGCGACGGCGCCGCGCTCGATGGCGGCAGCGACGTAGTCGTGTCCGTCGAGACGGTCGCCGCGGACGGCAAAGAAAAGCTCGCCTGGCGCGACGGTGCGCGAGTCAATGGAATAGCCGGTTGCGGTGAGCGTGCCGGGCTGCGCGATGCTGTGGGGCGCTTCGAGGACAGCGCCTGCGCCGACGGCCGCTTCTGCGAGAGTAAGCTTCATCGCACTTCACCGTAACCCAAATTGGCGAGCGTGGAAAGAGCAACTTCAGCGTCGTCGAAATGAATGGTGCCGGTGGCGAGGATTTGCTCTTTCTCGTGACCTTTGCCGGCGATGAGGACGACGTCGTTGGGTTTGGCTTCGTGGAGCGCGAGGGCGATGGCGGCGGCGCGATCGGGCTCGATGGTGTAGGTCGTTCCGGTGGACTTGAGGCCGGGCTCGATTTCAGCAAGGATCGCGAGCGGATCTTCGCTGCGCGGATTGTCGCTGGTGGCGACGACGAAGTCGCTTCCCTCCCCCGCGGCCAAGCCCATCCTGGGGCGCTTGGTGCGGTCGCGATCGCCGCCGCAGCCGAAGACGGTGAGGATGCGACCGTGGGATTGCGCGGTCATCTGGCGAGCGAGGGCGGTGAGATTGCGGAGGGCGTCGTCAGTGTGCGCGTAGTCGACGATGACGGTGAAGGGCTGGCCCGCATCAACGGACTGGAAGCGGCCGGGGACGGGGTGGAGTTGGGCGATGGATTCGATGAGTTTTTCGAAGGAGACGCCGCGCGCGTGGGCTGCGGTGAAGGCGGCGAGCAGGTTGAGGATGTTGACTTCGCCGGCGAGGCGAGAGGTGACTTCGGCGGAGCCTGCGGGGGTTTCGAGATGTAGGAGGGCACCGCGGGGCGTGAGCGTGTAGCTCGCGGCGCGCCAGTCACCCGCTGCGATGCCGTAAGTGCGGACTTCAGCGCCGGCGCGGCGGGCAGCTGCGGCGATTTGTTTGGCGCGGTCGTCGTTGGCGTTGAGAACGGCGACGCGCGGGGCGGGATAGAGGGTGCCATCGAAGAGAAGTTTTTTAGCGATGAAATATTTTTCCATCGTCTGGTGATAGTCGAGGTGGTCGCGCGTGAGGTTGGTGAAGATGGCGACGTCGAAGGGGACTCCATACGCCCGGCCCTGGTCGAGAGCGTGACTGGAAACTTCGGTGACGAGTTCGGTAGCGCCGCGCTGGACGCCTTCGGCCATGAGCTCGAAGAGATCGCGGGATTCGGGCGTGGTGTGGATGGAGGGACGGGTTTCGCCGGCGATGTGGTACTCGATGGTACCGACGAGCACGGTTTTGCGGCCGACAAGATTGAGTAGGGATTCAGCAAGAAACGCGGTGGTGGTTTTGCCGTTGGTGCCGGTGATGCCGGTGGCGGCGAGTGCTTTTTCAGGATGGCCGAAGAAGGTGGCGGATGCTTCGGCGAGCGCGCGGCGGCCGTGTTCGACTTCGAGAACGGGGATGTCGGGGTTGTAGACGAGGAGATGGTCGAAGGTGGGCGACGAATCGGTGATGATGCCGAGGGCGCCGGCGGCGAGGGCTTTCTCGATGTAGCGATTGCCGTCGGTGGTGCCGCCTTTCATGGCGACAAAGACGGAGCCGGGACGGACGCGGCGCGAGTCATATTCGATGCCGGTGATGGGCGCGGTGGAGTCGCCCGATGCGCCGTCGGCGGTGATTTCAGCGATGAGTTCTTTCCATTGCATGTCGAGGTTGATTGTAGTTGGTTCTACCGCAAAGGAAATGTGAGTCGACAATTCACACTTGATCCCGGTGAGAAATTGCCCCGTGGTTGTGTTCCAGTAGCGTATTTATGATGGATCCATATGAAGAGCGGCATCGAACAACGCGCTGCGGCAGTTCTTTCTGCACGGCCGCATCTTATCGCCGACGTGAAGCTCTATCCAACGGAAGAGGGTGGCGCAAAACAAGCAAAACTGCCGGGCTGGGGATGCCTCTGCTGTACATCGAAGAACGCGTCCGTGGTTGGCAAAGATGGCGTTTCGCGGCTCTTCGGATATGACGGATGGCCACAACTCAATGCTTCGTTCGCCCCCGGTGAGCGCAGACGTTTGGGATTCGTTTTCCTCTTGCCTGCCAATGAGGCAGCAATTGCTCTGCAAAGTGTCGGCACATTTTATCTGTGGGAAGGTCGATTCATCGGCGAGGCAGTCATTGTCGCCGAATCCCTGGATCAGGCCGGGAACACGCCTTCCGTATCCCTCAGGGGCTGAAGCCCGGTGAATTCCTGCTGGTCTTTGGGGCACGACTAAAGTCGTGCCCTGACACTTCGTCCATTCTTGAAGCTTACGCAAGGATCGGGACGGCGAAAAAGCAACCGCGGGTTCTCAGGATGACAAGGTCAATCAAACTAAGACCCCAACACCATGCGCGGAACGAGGAACTCAGTGGCCGCAGCGGACTACGATTTTTGTGCCGGTGGGAACCTGGGTGCCGGCGGCGGGGGCTTGTTCGCGGACTGTGCCACTGCCGATGATTTGCACGTTAAGGCCGGCGGCGTTTGCGGTTTCAATGACCTTGCGAATAGGCATGCCGATGAGCGAGGGGACGGTGAGTTTTTTGCCGTCGCTGATCGTAAGGGTCTGCGGCGCGGCAGGCTTTTGGTTCGGCACCTGCGGCACCTGCGGTGCGGCGGACCTTTGGACCGAGTCAGTGGCTGGTGGGGTAGTGGGCGACGCGGAGTTTCGCGGTGCGGTGGGGCTCTGCGCGGGTGCGGCTGCGGACTGCGTTTGCGGCGGGGTGCGGAGCGGGTCGTCGGCCGGAAGATCGTTGACGGCGGCGAAGAGTTGGTTGACGCCATTCTGATCGGCGTCGGCGTCGTCTTCTACTACGGGGGCTGTTTTCTTTGCCTGGACTTTGGGCGGCACGACGTCGATGTCGTGGGGTACGCGGAGATATTCGAGGACCTGCTGCGCGACTTCACCGAAGACCGGAGCGGAGACGGCGGTGCCGTAGTAGGACGGGCCGCTGCGGGGATTGTCGATGACGACGGCAACGGCAATGACGGGATTGTTGACCGGTGCAATTCCTGCGAAGGACGCGATGTGCATGGTCTTCGAATAGAGGTGGGTGACGGGATCGACTTTTTGCGCGGTGCCGGTTTTTCCGCCCGCGGAGTAGCCATTGAGTTGCGCGGGGCGGCCCGATCCGTAAAGGACGACGCCCTCCATCATCTTGCGCATTTGTGCAGCAGCCATTTCGGAGATGACACGGTGAGCGCCAGCGGGGAGTGGGTTGGGCAGTTCTTCGCCGAGCCGGACCGCTTGCGGCACTTGCGGCGCAGCAGCGACCTGCGGTGAGGCCGCCTTTTGGTTTGGATCCAGTTGAGTTGGCATCAGCACGTGGGGTGGAAGATACGTGCCGCCGTTGGCGATGGTGGAGACCATGGAAACGAGTTGCACGGGGGTGACGCCGACTTCCTGACCGATGGCGATGGAGCCGATGGAAGAACCATTCCATCTACTCGGAGGGCGAAGCAGGCCGCGGGTTTCGCCGGGGAGTTCGACGGCAGTGCGCGCACCGAAGCCGAAGTTGCGAATGTAATCGTAGAACTTGTCGGGGCCGACCTTCAGAGCAAGCTTGACTGCGGCCACGTCGCTGGACACCTCGAGCGCCTGGTGAACTGGAATGACGCCGTAGTGTTCGCCCTGGTTGTCATGAATGACGCGGCCGGCGAGGGTGATTTTGCCGCCCTGGCAGTCGATCATGTCGTCGGGCTTGGCAACGTTGGAATCCATCGCGGAAGAGTAGGTGACGAGCTTGAAGACGGAGCCGGGCTCGTAGACGTCGCTGACGGCGTGGTTCTTGAGCAGTTTGGGCGTGGTGTGGCGGAAGTCGTTGGGGTTAAATGTGGGGCGAATGGCGAGGGCGAGAATCTGGCCGGTGTGCACGTCCTGCACGACGATGGTGCCGTTGTCGGCGTTGGTTTTGGCGATTACGTGATCAAGCGCGGTCTCGGCCATGTACTGAATGTTCTGGTCGATGGTGAGCTGGAGATTCTGGCCGGGGTCGGGTTCGTGTTCGATAGAGCCGAGCACGTGGCGGCGGGCATCGACGGCAGTGAGAACGCGGCCGGGTGTGCCGTGAAGGCGGGTATCGAATTTCTGCTCGAGACCGCCGAGGCCGTTGTCATCGAGTCCGACATAGCCGAGGACCTGCGCGGCGATCTGGCTGTTGGGATAGAAGCGCTGAAATTCCTTTTGGAAATAAACGCCCTTCATGTTGAGGGCGCGCACCTTCGTGGCTACATCGGGGGTGACGCGACGGGCGATCCAGGCGAAGCCGCGACCTTCATCGATGCGATGCGCAATTTCCTGCTCGGTGGATTGCGTGTCGGCGGGATCGGTGTGGACGATGGCGGCGAGGATGCGGGCGTCGGCGTGCTTCTCTTTATCGTCGATTTCGTTGGGCACGGCGTAGATGGAGTCGACCTGCACGGTCATGGCGAGTTCGCGCATATTGCGGTCGTAGAGAATGCCGCGGCGCGGAGCGACCTCAAAGGTACGCTGCTGCTGCTTCTGGGCGCGCTCGACGTATTCAGAGTGGCGCACAATTTGTAGCCAGAAAAGACGCCCGGAGATGGCGACGGCCCAGAGGAGAAAGAAGATACAGATGATAAAGAAGCGCGCCCGCTTCATGGGCAGGGCGCGCGGTGCGTTGTTGCGAGACTTAACGGCGCGGAGAGGCGAAGCTGGCATGATGGGGGGCTCGAGCAGCGTACCCATCCAGTTTATCGGGCCGGCGGCTGTGGAAGATTGTTCTGGGCGAGAATCGGAGAGCTGTTGGTGCTGTCAGGGCGCGATTCACCACGGACAACCTGGCCAGGCTCGGGTGCGGCGAGGCCCATCTCGTGCGCGAGCTCGTCGATGCGGCTGGGCTGCGAAAGCTGAGCTTCCGCGAGGCGGAGTTGACGATTGTCTTCGCGCAATTGATCGAGCTGCTGCTTTTCCGATTCAACTTTGTAGGAACCTTCGATGGCGCTGAAATGTTGCAAGCCATAGAACATGACAAGCAGGAAAAGCGCCGTGAGGGTCGCCGAGAAGATACGCATCTGGCGGACGCGGACCGGGTCGGATGCCTTGACGAGGCGCGAGTTGTCAAAGTGGCGGTTGAACATGATCTCGGGTGTGCGGACGCCGCGACGGCGCAGGGGCTGCTGCGCGATCAATGCGGCGTTACGCTCGGCAGCGCGGGCTGCCAGGGTTTGGCCGGGATCGAAGTAGGTTGTGCATGCCGCCATGGGGATCTCCTTGCTACTCGCTACTAGCTGCCAGCTTCTAGCCGCTAGCTGTTTCCGTGATAGTTCTGCTTCTTCAAATCTGAGAGGAAGCGGTGATGCTTTGTTGCATTCCTGCTGGTGCTGAAACTCTGCGCTTCTTGAGGCGCCGGGTGATGCGTGTTGATTCCTGTGGTGCGTTGCTTTGCCGGCTGACTGCGCGCAAAAGGCTGCCAGCGATGATTTCGCGTGATGCGTGGGCGCCGACCAGATCGCGCCGTGATGAGAGAGAGAGTGGCACGGCGCAGCCGAGATTGCGTACAGAGACCGGGTTCAAACTGAAGTCGAGCGTGGAGATGAAACGCATCGTTCGATCCTCCTGTTGCCGGCGGCTAACGCTTGCCGGCCGGTTTTCTCTCTGCTGCCCGCAACTTTGCGCTGCGTGAGCGCGGGTTGCGTTCTATCTCTTCTTCGCTGGCGGTGACTGGCTTTTTGGTCAACACTTCCCAGATTCCGCTGTGTGCGCCATCGCGCAAATGATCTTTCGCAATGCGATCTTCCAAAGAGTGAAAGCTGATGACGACCAATCGACCGGAGGGCTTGAGCAACTTTGGTGCGGCCTCCATGAGGGACTTGATTTCGTCGAGCTCGCTGTTGACATGAATGCGGAGGGCCTGGAATGTACGCGTCGCCGGATGAATTCTGTCCTGTTTCATTGGTGGGGCGGCTGATGCAACGATCCGGGCTAACTGCCCGGTAGTTGAAATCGGCCGCCCGCGCACAATGGCTCTGGCGATTCTCCGCGACCTCCTTTCCTCTCCGTATTCGTAAATGAGGTCTGCAAGCTCGCGCTCGTTCGCCTCATTCACCACTTGTTCGGCGGTTGGCCCGGAACCGGAACGTGTATCCATCCGCATTTCCAAGGGTCCATCCGCCATAAAACTGAATCCTCTGCGCGCCTCGTCCAATTGCAGGCTGCTGACACCGAAGTCGGCCAATATGCCGTCAAGCGAAGCCGGAGCAACATGCTCGGCGATTTTGCTGAAGGCCTCGCCGATCAGCGTGAATCGCGGCGCCTGACTGCCGAGCTCGTTGGCGACGCGGGCCAGTTTGACCTTGGCCAGCTCGAGTGCTTCGGGGTCCCGGTCGAAACCGATCAGGTGCCCTTCGGGGCCGAGCAGCTTTGCAATTTCTGCTGCGTGACCCGCAAGCCCGAGCGTGCAATCGGCCACAGCGGCGCCTGCGCGGAGATTGAGAAACTCAATCGCTTCTTTTAAAAGAACTGGCACATGGCGTTCAGTCCACGTCGTCATGTGTTCCCCCTGGGGGGTGAAGACCTGCAGGCAGGTCTGACTTCAAACTTTGCGGCTTAAAATCGCCGCCATCGCCTTGCGATCATCTGCCGTCAGTTCGTTCTGGGGCAGATCTTTTTCGAACTTCTCGCGGTTGTGTACTTCGAGGTACGTCCGCATTCCAAAAACTGTGACTTCCGCATCGAGCCGGGCCGAGGTGCGCAAGATCTGCGGCAGCAGGAGCCGGGCCTGGTTGTCGATCTCCACCTGCTGGCCGTAGTAGCTGGTCAGGTTGAGGTACTTCTTTACGGCGTCGTCGAGGGTGCTGGCGTCGGCCAACTGCTCTTCTCGCTTTTCCCATTCCGGCAGCGGCCAGATCTCGGCGCTGTTGCCGTCGGTGCTGGTGACATAAAACTGGGTGGCATGGGCAGCGTCGACGAGCTGCTTGAAAGCAGAGGGGAGCTTGAGGCGCCCTTTTTCGTCGATCTTGGCCGGATGATTACCCCGAAACATTGTCTTGCCGCCCATCCCCGCCTACTGGGCGGGTCCCCACGTTGGTTTTGCTGGTGCCCCGGCTGGTTCTTTGTGTATGGGGGCCCCGAAATCGGTGTAGAGTGAAGGAAATCGGGTAGGGACGGCTGAAACTCAGCCCTCTAACTCCCTTTTGCTCCCTTCTGCTCCACTTTCAAACGATCATAGCCCACATTGGTGTGGGGTCCAAGGGCAAATTCTCTAGATTGTTGTGTAAAGCGCCGATAAGGCGAATAGGGGGAGTCTGTCCCCATTCGGAACCGGGACTAATAGGCGCAGGAATGGGAAGAACCGCAATATATAGTGTTTACCGCTATGGTTCTGGCGATTAGATGGGCTCTTTTCAGGAGGGACGGGAGGGTATATAGGGGAATAGAAAGCGAATCTACCCTGAGATGGGCTCGGACTTGCGGTTTTTGCGGCTGGCGACGAGCTTGAAGAGGTAGAAGAAGACCAATGTGTTGATGATGAGCAGGCCAGCGCGCAACCAGGTAAGGCGACGGAAGATTTCGAAGATTTCCCATGGCAGGAAAGAGGCGGTAATGACGAGAGTGAGGATTTCTCCCCAGGTTTTCTCGAGATAGAGGCCGATTCCCTCGGCGAGGCTCAGGCCGGAATAGCTGAAGGCCACGGCTCCGATGCGGCGTAACAGCGGGTCGTTGAGCAAAGATGCCTTGTCGAGGAGGAAGTTGACGACACGGGACTCGGGACTGAAGTGGAGGGCAACGCGGACATCATCGAGAACATCGCCAACATCATGATGGACGAGGCGTAACGCACCGACGCCGACTGCGGCGAAGAGCAGAGCCTGGAGGCCCTTATATGCCGCGATGAGGATAAGGAGCTTGTTGTGCTGCTTGTGTTTTGCAGCGGTGACTGTCGAGGTGTCGGTCATCTTCTCCGGTCGTCGGGAACGTGCCTGAATCGTGTTCCTATCTTACGTGAGCTTAGGAATATCGATGCATTGGTTTTAAGCCGCAGGTAACGGGGGCGGAGGCGGCCGCTAGCGATGCGATCGCAGGAGTGCGTCGCGATCGACGAAGTTGCCTTCCATGAGGACGCTGACAATGTGGCGGGCGTTCCAGATGTTGGTGGTGGGGTCGGCGTCGAGGACGACGATGTCGGCGCGGCGGCCAGGGGCAATTTGGCCGAGTTCGTTCCATCCAAATTGAAGGGCGTAGTTGTTGGTTGCGGCGGCAAGGGCTTCGCGAGGCGAGAGGCCGAGGCGCACGAGCATCTCGAGCTCGACATGTTCGGAGATGCCGGGCATGGAGCCGTCGACCGGCGCGCCGGAGGCAGCGAGGTAGTGGGGATATGCCGTGAAGATGGTTGCGTTGATTTGCCAGAGGCGCATGGCGGTCTGATCGGCTTTTTTGCGCTGACCTTCTTCCATCCATTTCTGGGCGGCGTTGGGTAGATGGCGTGTCCAGGCGGAGAGGGGATAAGTCATTTCGCCGGTGGTGCGATCGGGCGGCGCAAACATGCCGGAAGGATCGAGCAGGGCGGCGGCGGGCTCACGCCAAAGATTGCGGTGATCGGGAAGGCGCAGGAAATACATGCTGAAGGTGGGCATGAGCGCTGCGTGGTGCGTGGCGAGGGAATGGGCGTACGTGCGGAGTCGCACGTCGGTGGAGGGGACGTGCTCCGCATAGTCGTAGGCAGTGGTCGCGGCGGAGCCATAGGGATCTTCGACAAGGGGGCGTTGCAGTTCATCGGGGATCGCGCCGAGCTCGTATCGGCCCATGTGGAGCAAGGAGTCGACACCGGCGTCGATGCCGACGCTGTAGGGGGTGGCAACGAATTCCCCATAGGTGATGAGGCCCGCCTGATGCGCGTGGGAGATGATCCACTGCGAGTTGGCGGCGGTAAGATCCCAACCGAGCCAGAGGACGCGGGTGCCGAGATGAGCCGTGTCGGTGAGTTGGCGCGCGGTGTCGTCGGGGTTGAGTTCGACGGGATGCGCACCTTCGCGGAGTTTGGCGGTCCAGCCTTTCTGTCCGATGAGGAGACTCCAGTCGTCGGTGGTGCCGATGGAGTCGAGGAGATAGAGGTGTGGGTGGGGATTGGCGGTGAAGTCGATGTGTCCGCGGCGGGCGTCGGCGCTGACGACTACGGTGGTGACGCCCATGTAGAGGAAGGCGTCGGCCTGACCCTGGGAGTTCATGCCGGCGAAGCCATCGACGAGGCCGGGGATGAGATATTTTCCGGTGCAGTCGATGACGCGCGCGCCTTTGGGGATGGGTATGTCGGTGCGGGAGCCGACGGCGGCGATTTTGCCATCGCTGATGACAACGATGGCGTCGGGGAGGTCATGGGCGGAGTGGCCCCAATCAGAGACATCGACGACGGTTGCGCCGGAGAGGACCAGCTCATTGGAGGGCTGGGGTGGGGTCTGCGACCAAGCAAAAACACTGCCCAAAGCCCAAAATCCGATCCACGTCTGCCAGAAACGAGTACTTCCCATAGGAAAAAAGGCCTGTTGTGGATTGTCGCACATGGGGACTGGGCGGGACTGGGCGTCTAGGCGGACGCGCCCTTTGGGCGCCGACGAATTGAGGCGAGACTTTCTGCGTTGACTTGGGACGAGAGCCGAGAAGAAGGCAAATCCTTCGCTTGGTCGCCGGGGCGACCCGTTCAGGAGGCGACGAGGGTGGGGCGTTTGCGGCGGGCGAGTAGAGGAAGGGCCTGGGTGAGGGCTGCGTCGACGGTGAGGCCGTATTTGGCGCGGAGTGCGTCGACCTTGCCGTGTTCGATGAAGTGGTCGGGCCAGCCGATGCGGACAACGGGGACGGAGATACCCAACTCGTCGAGAGCCTCAACGACGGCGGAGCCGAAGCCGCCCATTTTCACATGATCTTCAAAGGTGACGAAGCAGGTGACGCGGCGCGCGTAGAGCTCGACCATTTCGCGGTCGAGGGGCTTGATGAATCGCGGATTGATGACGGCGGCGGAAAAGCCTTCGCGCTCGATGCGTTCGCCGAGTTCCTTCGCGAGCGTGATCATGGGGCCGAGGCCGAGGATGGCGACGTCCGAGCCGTCTGTCAGGATTTCAGCTTTGCCGATGGGCAGAACCTCAGGCGCGGGCTTGCGGGCAACTCCGGAAACGGCGCCGCGGGGATAGCGAATGGCGCTGGGGCCGGGCAGGGTGATTGCCGTCTTCATCATGTCGGCGAGATCGTTCTCATCCTTGGGCGCCATCAGGATCATGTCGGGGATGCCGCGCAGGTAGGCGATATCGAAGAGGCCGTGATGGGTGGGGCCGTCGTCACCAGAGAGGCCGGCGCGGTCCATACAGAAGAGGACGGGGAGCTTTTGCAGGGCGACGTCGTGAACGATGGGGTCGAAGGCGCGCTGCAGGAACGTGGAGTAGATGGCGCAGACGGGACGGTAGCCGCGCGTGGCCATGCCGGCAGCAAAGACGACGGCGTGTTCTTCAGCGATGCCTACGTCGAAGTAGCGGCGCGGATGATGGGGGCGGAAGAGATCGAGGCCGGTTCCGTTGGGCATGGCGGCGGTGATGGCGACGACGCGCGGGTCTTCATTGGCGAGCTGAACGAGCGTGTTGGCGAAGACCTCGGAGTAGGTGGTCTGTCCGGCGAGAGTCTTGCCGGTTTCAGGATCGTAGGGACCGAGGCCGTGAAATTTCTTTTGTCCGTCGAGTGCGGGCTGGAAGCCGCGACCCTTCTCCGTGAGGATATGGAGAAGCACGGGCCGGTCTTCCTTTTTGAGGAATTTGAAGGTTTCAATGAGTAGGGGAAGATTGTGGCCGTCGATGGGGCCAAAGTACTGGAGACCGAACTCCTCGAACAGAATGGAGGGCCAGAGCATGCTCTTGGCTGCTTCTTCGGCACGCTTGACGACGGTGACGGCGGTCTTGCCGCCGAAGCGCTCGACAAGCTTGGCTGCGGACTCGTGGAAGTTACGATAGCGATCATTGGTGACGATGCGGTGGAAGTAGCGGGCGATGGCGCCGACGTTGCGGTCGATGGACCACTCATTGTCATTGAGGACGACGATGAGGCGCTTGGTCTGCTCGGCGATGTTGTTGAGGGCTTCGAAGGAGATGCCGTTGGTGAAGGCGGCGTCACCGGCGACGGCGACGACGTGCTCTTTGCCGCCGGCAAGATCGCGGGCGACGGCCATGCCGAGCGCGGAGGAGAGTGCGGTGCCTGCGTGGCCTGCGCCGTAGCAATCGTGTTCAGACTCGGTGCGGAGCATGAAACCGTTGAGGCCGCCGGGCTGGCGAATGGTGTCGAATCGGTCGCGGCGGCCGGTGAGGATTTTGTGGATGTAGGCCTGGTGGCTGACGTCGAAGACGAGCTTGTCCGTGGGCGTATCGAAGACGGTGTGGAGGGCAAGGGTGAGCTCGACGACGCCGAGATTGGGGCCCAGGTGGCCGCCGGTTTTGGCAAGGGTCTGAATGAGGAAGGCGCGGATTTCTTCGGCCAATTCGGCCATTTGCCCGAGGTTCAGGCATTTGACATCAGCGGGCGAGTGGATGGAATCCAGCAGCGTTCCCATGTAATCCTTCTCCCGGAGATGCCGGGCACTGAGGAAAGTGCCGATCTTCGCAATAGGGCCGGACTTTCCCGTCGGCACAAAAAGCGGCGATGCGCATCCGCGTTGGAAGGTGCCTATCGCGGCGGAGCGCGCAATCGTATCACCCAAGTATAGCAATCCGCGAGACATCTATGGGGTGGGAGATTTGACGAGAGGTAACGTGGTTCGCACGGTTCACAGGACCGTCACTTGCGACGGATTTTGGCCGATGTAGGATGGCGGCAGGGCCTGTCCCCAGGGCCGAAGGCGAGTGGGAGGAGTTCGACGTGTTGAGTAAGCGGACGGCGATTTGTTTTGGTTTGTTGATGTTGGGGTTGGCGTGGGGTGTCCCGCTGAGAAGCCAGGTGCTGGATCCGGGTGCGCCGTCGGGGGGGCTGAATCCACTGGCGGACACTACTGTGAAGCCGGGGAAGATGGTGCTGTTCGATCTGGAAGCGCGTTTTGCAAAGGACGTGGCGACCAAGGGCGGAGCGGCGTTTGCGGACTGGTTTGCCGAGGATGGGGTGGAGTTGAGCAATGGGGAGGCGCCAGTGGTGGGGCGGGCGGCGATTGCGAAGTCGGCGAACTGGTCGGCGAAGGATTATCAACTGACATGGACGCCGACGGACGGAGCGATGGGGCCGTCGGGCGATACGGGTTACACGTGGGGGCACTACGAAGGGCACAGCAAGGATGCGAACGGAAATCCGGTGACGACGACAGGGCGCTACATCACGTTCTGGAAGAAGCAGGCGGATGGGAGTTGGAAGGTGGAGCTGGATGCGGGCGCGAATGAACCGTTGGGAGCGGGGGATTGCTGCAAGCTGCCCGGACCGGGGGAGTAAGGCGGGATCGCGGTGCGGGGCGACGGGGATTGTTTGTGATTTGGCGGTAAAACTCTCCAGACCGGAAGCTACGGCCGATGGATGTGAGCGATAAGACTCTCAAGACATCCGGGAATCTGCTCGTCCCATTCATTCCAGTCGTGACCGCCTGGCTTAGTGTGGAATTCGAAGACGTAATTGCGCAACTTGAGAAGCGTGACGAATCGGCGAATTGGCGGTAGAAGCGGTTCCTGCTCTCCTGCGGTGATGTAGAGATATGGTGTCTGCGCAGGGTCGGCGGATTTGACCAGAATAAAAGGATCGCTGTGCATCCGCGTTTCGCTTCCCGCAGGACCGAAGGTGGCACGGAAGCGCATACTCTGCGACCACCTTCTAACACTGAATCCGCGACTGGGCACGTCGATGGCAGGACTGATGCCGCCCGCAAAGGCAAATAGATCCGGACGGGTAAGGGCCAGTTTCACGGCTGCAAATCCGCCCATCGAAACGCCGATGATGGCGCGATTCTCTCGGCCGCGCAAAATTGGAAAGCGGGATTCAGCATCGGAAATCAGGTCATGAACTAAGTAATCCTCATACCTGTCTTTGGCGTTGAGAGCAGCATTCACGTAATACGAGCAGGCACCATCCACCATGACAAGAATGAAGCCTTTCGCGGCATAGGCGCCCACATCCGAGTAGTTGGACCAATCCCGGAAACTGGTGCCACAGCCATGCAGCAGGTAGGCTGCTGGCAATTTCGTTTCTCCGGAGACACTTTGTGGGAGGTAGACGCGGTACGTCATGTTTCGCTTGAGAGCCGCGGAATAGAAGGTCACGTCCTTGTTTACGACCGACGGGAAGTTGCGCGGATGATCCATCACCACCAACTGAACGCGATTGCAGCTAGCAAGCAAGGCTAGCGAGGCGATGGCAACAAAGGAAGAACTGAAAACCACTTTCATCGGAAGACCGATTATACGCAGAAGACCGCGATCATCATCTGACGATGTGGAGCATATGTGCTCTTGGTGTTCTGAAGGAAATGCGGAGGTTTCGATTTCTCGCGTGGTTAGAGCCCTCTCCATACGGAGTAGCTGGAGAGTGGTCTTCGCGTTTCTGGTTCCCTGCTTGCGTTTTCATTTGGCGTTTGAGGTAGCGTGAGACAATGCCTTCGACGGACTTCCCTGCACTTCCCTTGTCTGTCACACATCCTTCATGGCTATCTCTACACAACTTTTGAATTTGCTTTTTGGGCGGCCGCTGGCTACGAGCGAAGAGCGCGCGGAGCATATCGGGCCGATCGCGGGCATCCCCATCTTTGGCCTGGATGCGCTGAGTTCGGCGGCGTACGGGCCGGAGGCGGCGCTGACGCTGCTGATCCCGCTGGGCCTGATGGGCGTGCGCTACATCGTGCCGGTGAGCGTGGCAATTGTGGTGCTGCTAGCGATTGTCTATTTCAGCTATCGACAGACGATTGAGGCGTACCCCAAGGGCGGCGGCTCGTACACGGTGGCCACGGAAAACCTGGGACCGAATGCGGGGCTGTTGGCGGCGGCCGCGCTGATGATTGACTACGTTTTGACGGCGGCGGTGGGCATCTCCGCTGGAGTGGGCGCGTTGATTTCGGCAGTACCGGCTCTGCAGCCGCATACGCCGCAGTTGTGTCTTGGCGTGCTGGCAATTCTGACTCTTGTGAACATGCGGGGAGTACACGACACGGGCGTGGTGTTCATGATTCCGACTTACGTGTTTACGGGAACGCTGTTGATTGTGATCGCGGTGGGTCTGTGGCATGTGGCGATGGGGAATCCGCACCCGGTAACGCCGCTACCCGCGCTACCGGCGGCGACAACGACGCTGGGCCTGTGGCTGATGTTGAAAGTGTTCTCGTCAGGATGCACGGCGATGACGGGCGTGGAGGCGGTGAGCAACGGGGTGATGGCTTTCCGCGAAGACACGCGGAAGAACGCGAAGATCACGCTGACGATCATCATTGTTCTGCTGGGAATTCTGCTGGCAGGGATTGCGCTGCTGTGCCGCGCGTATGGAGTGGGAGCGACGGACCCCGGAGGCGCGCACTACGAGAGCGTGCTGTCAATGCTGACGCGCGCGGTGATGGGGCACGGCTGGTTCTACTACGTGACGATCGGGTCGGTGCTGCTGGTGTTGGCTTTGTCGGCCAATACGGCGTTCGCGGATTTTCCGCGACTGACGCGGGCAATTGCGCTCAACAACTATCTGCCGCATGTGTTTCTGCTGCGTGGGCGGAGGCTGCTGTACTCATGGGGCATCTACGTTCTGGTGGCTCTGACGGCGGTGCTGCTGATCGTATTTGGCGGTGTGACGGATCGGCTGATTCCGCTGTATGCGATTGGCGCGTTTCTGGCATTCACGTTGTCGCAGGCGGGAATGGTGGTGCACTGGTGGAAACAACTCCACCACGCAAAGGGGTCAAAGAGCGCGGGCGCCGGAACCGGACACCGAGGGCGGATGGCGGTGAACGCGCTTGGCGCGGTGGCGACGGGCATTACGGCGGCGGTGGTGCTGGTGGCGAAGTTTGCCGAGGGCGCGTGGATTACGGCGCTGCTGGTAGCGCTGATGATCGTGGTGATGCGCTCGGTGAAGAGCCACTACACGCGCGTGGCCAAGGAGACGGCGCTGGATCGGCCGATTGTGGCGGCGGACATCAGCGAGCCGATCGTAGTGCTGCCGCTGGACCAGTGGAACCGGATTTCAGAGAAGGCGCTGTCGTTTGCTCTGTCGATGTCGAACGATATTCGCTGCGTGCATGTGCAGATCGAAGACGAGCCCGACCATATTTGCCAGATATGGGATGAGGACGTTGCTGCTCCGCTGAGGACGGCGGGCAAGTGCGTGCCGCGGCTGGAGGTGCTGCGGTCGCCGTATCGTTATGTGTTGCAGCCGGTAGTGGACTACGTGCTGGCGGCGGAGCGGGAATCGACTGTGCGCAAGGTTTGTGTGCTGGTGCCGGAATTGGTGGTGCTGCACTGGTGGGAGAATTTGTTGCACAACCGGCGCGCCGATTTGCTGAAGGTGATACTGCTGCTGCGCGGGAATCGGCGGATTATAGTGATCAATATTCCGTGGTACCTGGAGCGGGACTAGGGGCTGCTGCGAGTGGATGCGGTGGGGGGGTGTGCGCGGTTGGGGCGGGTTTTTCCACCGTACTGGATTTCATTCGGCGGGCTGATCCGTCACTATATAAAGTGCACCCTCTGACAATCCAACTGGTCGTGAGCAGGCAACGGGCTCTTGCGAGGATTTCTCTCAAGCGAATCGTGCAGGTTGGTGCAAGGGTGTGCCTGCTGGCTCCGGTGGTGCTGCCGGGGCAGATTCGGCCAACGAGCGCTCTGTTGACGGATGAGAATGACGATCCGGGAATCGTTATGCAAATGGTGGGCGCGCAGGAGCCGCCGCTGCCGGTGGAAACCGGGCAGCAGGTGCCGACGACGCTCGTGACGGTGCACGGAGTGGTGACCAATGCATCGACGGGCGAACCGCTGCCGCACGCGCTGGTTAGGCTGAGCAGTGGCGATGCAATTGGCGCGCTAAGCGACGGCGAAGGGCGGTTTGCGATTCCCGGAGTGCCGATGGGCTTGCAGACTTTCGAAGTGGTGAAGCCGGGATTCCAGGGCAAGGTGGAAGTGAGTGACTATACGGTTCCGGCCTCGCACGCGGTGCGCGTGGCGGCGGAGATGCCGGAGTTGCGGTTCATGCTTGCGCCGGAGAATGCGCTATCGGGGCAGATCACGTTGTCGACGGGCGACCCGGGTGTAAGCATCGGCATCACCCTGTTGCGCCAGACGATTGAGAACGGGCATGCGCGCTGGACGGAAGTGGACCGACACCAGACCACTCCGGAAGGCAGCTTCAGATTCTCGGGACTGCGGGACGGATCGTATCTGTTGATGACACAGCCGGCTTTCGACAACGAGCGAGCGACGGCGCCACCGTGCGAGGGACCCGCTCCGGTGGCGATGCCGGGGTATCCGAATGTGTTTTATGGGCAGTCTGCGGAAGTGGCGGGAGCGGCGCGGATAGTGCTGGGGGGCGGACAGCAACTTCAGGCAAACCTTATATTGAATCGCGGGATGTTTCATGCAGCGCGGATTACGCCGGCAGGGCCGCCGCTGGGGGCAGATTGGAACTTCTCCTATGCCCTGCTGGATCGCAATGGACTGAACCTGGAGTATCCCGTGCGCGAGGATGCGAAGAGCCACACGCTGTGCGGTTATCTGCCGGACGGCTCGTACACGGTGACGATGGAAGCGTCGACGGAGGCGGAGACCGATCGGCCCGATCGGCCGCTGACACAGCAGAAACGATTGCCGAAGGCTCTAACCGGCATGACGGATTTCAGCGTCGAAGGGCGCGCGGAGATGGGCGTGCGAGTGCCGCTGACCACCGAGATTGCGACGCCAATTCGTTTGCGGTATGAGCCTGAGCCGCCCAAGCCGAAGCAGCAGGCGAGCGGCGACGAGAGCCCGGAGGGGGCGGAACCGGACGCAGAACCGTTGAGTCTGGCGGCGGTGCGTGCGGAGGGTGTGGTTGGGCGCGGCCAGAGTTCTGAAAATGCGTTTTGGTGGGATACGGATCTCTACGAATTGAGCATGGTGACGCCGGGCGCCTATTGGATTGACGCCTCAACGAGCCGACCGGGAGTTTGCCTTGGCGCGGTAACGGCGGGTGGACAAAGCCTGGCGCATACGCCGTGGAGCGCCGGACCGGCGGGGACGGGATCGGGAATCGACGTGGTGCTGCGGACGGATTGCGCCAAGCTGACGGTACAACTGCCGGCGCGTGCGGTGACGGAAAGGGCGGGCGAGGATCCGACCTTCTATATCTATATCGTTCCGGAGTTTGACTCGGTGAGCGAGGTGCATTCGGGGATTGCGCAGGCGTCATCTTCGAGCACGGTGGCGCTGGAAGACATGACGCCGGGGACGTATCGCGTTTTGCTTTTTGATAACCCGCAAATACTGGAGTATCGCAGCCTGAGTGCGATGGCGCGGCTGGCGGGGCAGGGCCAGGAAGTGACGCTGGAGCCGAACGGCACTGCGACTCTCGTGCTGGAGGTGCCGGAGCGATGAGCTTCTTTGGGCGCGGCGTGGCGCGAGCTATGCGGAACTGGCGGCGAGTTGGGGTGGCGGCGTTGGGGGCGGTGCTGCTTCCCTGCTGCTGGGGACAAGGCGAAGCGGGGCCGCCTGCGCACATCCTTGCGAGCCAGCGAGGAGCGAAGTTGTATCCGATTGCTGGAACGGTGACGGACTTTGTGACGGGTGAGCCGGTGCTGCGCGCAACGGTTTCGCTAGTGGACGAAGAGGACCGGGAAACGATTGCTTCAGCGGAGACGACAGATGGCGGGCGCTTCACGCTGCCGCCGATGCCGGCGGCGAAGTACGGATTGCGTGTGGCGCGGAGAGGCTATTTGACGTCGTACTACAACGAGCACGATGAATTCAGCTCGGCGATTGTGACGGGCGAAGGACAGGACACGGAGCACATTCCGTTTTTGCTGAAGCCCGCGGCGGTGGTACGCGGCACGGTGACGGACGATGCGGGTGAGCCGGTGGAGCATGCGCAGGTGATCCTGATGCGCAAATCGCGTGGAGGAGGATTGGGCGAGCATTTGACGCGATCCATTTCCGGCGTGACGGACGACACGGGGGGGTTTGAGTTCTGGAACCTGGTACCGGGAACGTATCTGCTGGCAGTGAAGGCCACGCCGTGGTATGCACTACATCGCCCGATGAATGGCGCAAGCGCGGAAGAGGCAAGTGCGGCGGCGGCGCTGGATGTAGCGTACCCCGTGACGTTTTATGACGGAACGACGGAGGAGGATGCGGCGACCCCGATCACGGTAGCCGCGGGCGACCGGCCCGAGCTGAACGTGGGATTGCACGCGGTGCCGGCGATTCACCTTTTAGTGCACACCGGGGAAACTGAGGCAGCGGGACGGCGGTATGTCGATACACCCATGCTGCGGCAAACGGTCTTCGGGGAAGACGAGACAGTGGCGCCGGGAGGAATGCAGCCGGGACCGCCGGGATCGGGAACGGTGGAGATGGAGGGTTTGGCGCCGGGGCACTATTCGGTGATGCAGGGCAATCCGCCGCGGATTACGGAGATGGACGCGAGCGGGAGTGGCAGCCAGGCGGTGGATACAGCGAACGGCGAGCCCACGGTGGTAGTGGACGTAAAGGCGCAGATGACGGATGGTTCGGCGTTGCCCCAGCCGCTGAATCTGTCGCTTACGGCAGCCGGGTCGGTGCAGAAGGAAATCGCAGCGGGCATGGCGGGGCCGGGACATCTGCGATTTGACTCCGTACCGGCAGGAACGTGGACGCTAGTGGCGCGCGTCAGCAACCTGGCATTGGCCGTGGTGGGGCTTCACTATGGGACGGGGACGCTGGCAGGGAGCCGATTTGCAGTAAAGACGCAGCCGCTTTCGTTGACAGCGGTGTTGGCGCAAGGGGTGACGCGCGTGAACGGCTTTGCGCTGAAGGACGGCAAGGCGATGGCGGGCGCGATGATTGTGCTGGTTCCCAAGGACCCGGCGGCCAACTGGGCGATGTTTCGGCGGGATCAATCGGATTCCGACGGAAGCTTTGCGTTGAGGGATGTCGTGCCTGGCCAGTACACCGCGGTGGCGATTGAAGATGGATGGGAACTGGATTGGGCACGAGCCGAGGTGATAGGCCGCTATCTTCTGCGAGGGACAGCCGTCACAGTATCAAGCCAATCCGGCAAACTTGTTCAATTAGCAGCGCCGGTGACAGTGCAGCCCCGCTGAGGTGGCTTCAACAAACAGGGGGTAAAACGATAGTCTATGAACGTACCGCAAATGAGCACCGCGCACTGAGCAGACCCCTGCATGCGGCGAGACAGCCGCGGCACGGTATCGAGGAGAGTTTCCCATTGAAGAGGAAGATGTTGCTATCAGTTCTGGCCGCGGTTCCGGCCATGCTCATGCCGTTTGCGGCGCTGGGCCAGTTGGCGAAAGAGAAAGCTCCGGCAGAGACCACAGAGCCGACGTATAAGTATGTCGCTTTTGTGGGTTGGGGTTACACGAGTTTGAACCAGGTGAACCAGTCGGAAAGCGGTTTGCAGGGGATCAGCGCTTCGTTCACACGGGATTGGGGCAAATATTTCGGGGTAACCGCGGAAGGCGGGCATTATGCCTGGACGGTGACCAGGGCGAATCCGCAGAAGTCTTCAGTGGATCTTTACCTGTTGGGGCCGGAGCTGCATGCGAATCTGTACGGCAAGACGAGCTTGTTTGTGCATGGATTGGTGGGCGCCGCACACACCGGCGGAGTAACGATCCAGCCCGATGAGTCGTTTGCCGGCGGCGCGGGGATTGGCCTGGATTACCAGTTGACTCCGCACTTTGGCCTGCGCATGTACGGCGACGACATTGCGTCGTCGTTCACCGTGGTGCCATACCAGTCTGGTGATTCGGCGCACATGCGGTGGAATGCGCGCGGGTCGATTGGCGTGACGTACAAGTTCTAATAAACCCTTACCAGCAGCGCAAAAGTCTCCGGAGCATGCGGTGCGCGCATACGGTCATGGGCAGAACGATAAAGGATTCGCGAAAGCTATACTCACGCCATGCAGGCAGTCAGCGTTATTGCCACGGTACTGAATGAAGCACACCGTGTCGACAGGCTCATTCCCAGTTTGTTGGCGCTCGATCCTCCGGCTGCGGAAATTGTCATCGTGGACGGCGGTTCGATCGATGGCACATGGGAGAGACTGGAAGCAGCGGCACGCGCGCACGCGACGTTGCGGCCGATTCGCGATGAATCGTGCAACCTACGTCAGTCTGCGGGGCCGATTGCAAAGGGCCGCAATGTGGCGATCGCCGCGACGACTTCAGACCTAATTGCCTGTGCAGACGTTGGTTGTACGTACACAAGAGACTGGCTGGCGCGGCTGGTAAGTCCCCTGGAGTGGAAAGAGGCGGAATACGTGCTTGGCGGTTCCTGCCTGGACATGGAGGATCCGACGGTGTGGGATCTGGCTTCGGCGCCGTTTTTTGGAGTGAAGCTGACGCAGGAGGCGCCGAGCAAGTCGTGCACCGCGCGGTCGATGGCGTTTACCAAGGCCCTGTGGCGACGGGTTGGGGGATTTCCGGAGTCGGCTTTTTTTGGCGAAGACACATTGTTTGACCTGCAAGTCAGGCGCGTGACTCGGCCGAAGTTTGCGGAACGCGCCAAAGCGATCTACCGGCCGCAGTACACCTTCAGTTTCTGCTGTCACAAGTTTGCCGGTTACTCGCGGAGCGACGGCATTCTCGGCGTGCGCTTCTCGCGCTTGTTTCGGAATCTCGTCCGATGCCTTGCGGAGATTGCGGTGCTGGTGGCGCTGGCCTGGACCTGGATTCCGCTGGCCGTGGTGGCGGCGCTGGAGTTGTATTTTGCGTTTCGGCTGGACTGGCTTTTCAAGTACACCCTGAAACCGCATGTACTGCTGGCACGATTGATCTTCTCCATTCTGGTGCCGTGGATTGTGGTGGCGAACCAGGTGCGAGGCGGACTGACGAAGAAGAATCCGACCAACGCGCAGAACGCGAAGGCGTGAGCGTCGGATGGCATGCTGATCTGACGGCGGCAAAGATTGACTTTGACTGCAGGTAACTTGACACTGCGGGGCAGGGTTGCTATCTATAGGTCTTCAAAAGTCGTTCTAACTTACATAAATTGGGGCTGACGTCCCGTCCGGGAATTGGAGCAAGTATTGCAGCCTGAAAAGTCTATTGCGCGGGATGCGGCAACACGCGTGCCGGCAGAGCCCTATGCAAAATGGCGTTTGTTCCTGATCAGTTCGGCAGCGCTCTATCTAGAGATCGTGCTGATTCGCTGGCTTGGGACCGAGGTCAAGATCTTTGCGTTTTTCCAGAATCTTTCGTTGATCGTGTGTTTCCTCGGATTTGGTGTTGGCTGCTTCACCCAGAGCAAGCGCGGCAGCCTGATGCCTTCTCTGGCCGCGACAACAGTGTTGGTGACGGCCGTCAACCTCCCGTTTAGCGGTTGGCACAGTTTTCTAATGACTCTTTCTTCGGTGCTCTCGTTTACGCCGGACGCGGCGCTTTGGGGCCAGAAGCTCAGTCTGACTTCGGGCAATTACTATCAAATGCTAATTTTTTCGCTGCTGATTGTTGCAGCATTTCTGATTCTGCTGGTCATCGCGATGATCCCGCTTGGCCGGTGGATCGGGTATTACCTTGAGGAGTCGTCGAACATTGTGTCGGCATACTCTCTCAATCTGATGGGAAGCCTCGTGGGAATATGGCTTCTTGCGCTGCTGGCATTTTTCTGGCTTTCGCCGTCTTACTGGTTCATTGCGGCGTTCGTACTGATCGTGGTGGCGCAACCGCTTTCGTGGAGGTCGGTTCTGGGGGGATGCGGTCTCTTGGCGGTGACTTTGCTTGCGCTTCGGCCCGCGCCGGGCGGACCACAGGTTTACTGGTCTCCTTATCAGAAACTGTCGGTAGATGCTTTGGGCGACCAGCAGTATCAGATCGATGTGAACAACGAAGGGTACATGTCGATCGCAAATGTGACGCCGACGTACCTGGCGCAGCATCCCGATCTGGTGAGCAGCTATGGGGCCAGTTCGTACGACAGTCCATTTCAATTCGCGGGGAGCGTAAACAACGTCCTGGTGGTTGGCTCTGGAGCGGGTAACGATGTTGCGGCCGCGTTGCGTCACGGCGCCGGGCACGTGGATGCCGTGGAGATTGATCCGATGATCTCTACGCTTGGGAAGCGTCTGCATCCGGAAAAGCCGTATTCTTCACCGAAAGTTCGACTCATTAACAACGACGCCAGAAACTACATGCGGGGATGCACTGAGAAGTACGACATGGTGATCTTCGGGCTGCTCGACTCGCACACGGAGTTCTCTGGCTACAGCAATGTGCGGGTCGATAACTACGTCTATACGGAGGAGTCTTTTCAGGACGCGAAGCGATTGCTGAACCCGAACGGAGTGCTGGTGTTGAAGTTTGAAGTAAGAGCGCCCTGGACCTGGATGGGACAAAGATTTTACGGGATGCTGGGCAGTCTGTTTGGGACTGCGCCTGTGACGTATTACGCGAAAGGCGTGGGCGACCTGCTGTCGGGGACAGTATTCATCGAGTCGAATTCTTCCTCCATGTGGGAGCGGGCCTGGACGCCCGAGAGTTCGGCGTTCCTCAGCACCCACCCGCCGAGTTTTTCAGTCGGAACCGGGAATCCGCCCGCTCCGACCACAGACGACTGGCCCTACGTTTACCATCTTGGACACTCGATCCCGCGCTCTTATTTCAGCGTCTCACTTGTGATCCTGGTGCTGGCCACTTATCTTGTGGGCCCGTTTGTACGCCCGAGGGAAAGCAGTTCGTGGCAATTCTTCTTGCTGGGCGCAGGGTTCCTTTTGATGGAGACGCAACTGGTGAGCCGGCTGGCCCTTTACTTTGGCACGACCTGGGTGGTGAATTGCGTGGCATTAACCGGGGTGCTGACGGTGTTGCTGCTGGCGAATTTTTTCGTGAGATACCGGCATCCCGAACGGCTGCACATTTATTACGTAGCGCTTTGTGCGGGGCTGTTGGTGGACTTTGCGGTTCCCTGGAGCAAGCTGCCGGGATCGGGAGTGTTTGTGGGCACGGTGATTTGCGTCGCATATTGCGTGCCGATCTTTTTCGCCGGAGTAATTTTTACGGAATGTTTTCGGCGCGTTTCCGGCCGGAGCGAAGCCTTTGGATCGAACATGCTGGGCGCGGTAGCGGGTGGCCTGGCGCAGAACCTTTCGTTTGTCTTCGGGATGAAGGCACTGCTGCTGGTGGCGGTGTTCATCTACGGAGGCGCAGCGATTCTTCAGTTTGCGCGACCCTTTAAGGGACTCCGCTTGTCGACGTAAGACGGCGGCGCAACACTGGGGCTGAGGATCGTCGAAATTCCGCGTTAGGCGGTGGCAGCGAAGAACTCTTCGATCGTCCCCCGATATCCCTGGCAGCGCACAAACATTTCCAAGCCGAGACGGGTAGGTGTGAGATCGTCGTGTCCGGTGAGCAGGAGGCTTTCCTTGGCGAGCTCGATCAGCTTGAGATCGGCGAGGCGCAGGAAGTCCTGGTTGATCTGCACATCGCGCGCGCCGGTGATCGCTCTGAATTCCTCAAGCGTGCAGGTGAGGGGTTGCGCAAGGATCAAGCCGTCTTCTGATCGGGCCTTAGGCGCGTGCGAACAGACCGAGAGAAGGATGCGGATCTGATAGGCGGTGAGGTGGCAGAAGAGCGCGACCATAGCGGGGTGCAGGTCGTCCTCGGGACGGGCGGAGCAGAAAGCGGCGAGCAGTCCGCCCCACGCGGTCTGCAGCCAGTCCTCTTCCGCAGAGGAACCATTTTCGAGAATGCGGTTTAACACGTTTTGATCGACGCTCGATCTGCCGGCTGTGACCTCAGCGGGCACAAGGCTTTCTGCCGCGACCGCGATACCGGAAATGTTTTCAACCTTCTGGTTGTTGAGGCGGCCGCGGAGCAGTCTCTCGACCTCTTCGAACGAGGCCGGGCAAATCTGGCCGAGGAAGGTGATGCCTGCGGTGAGGCGAAGGAATTGGCGCATTTCATTGGGCTGCGTCTGCTGAACGAGGTTTTCGACAAGCCCGGCCCAGCGCTGCACTTGCGGATCCTTGGACGGTATGAAGGCCAAGCCAACGCCATCTTCGCCGTTGCGGACGACGCGGCCCATCGCGGTGATGCGGCGATCGGGACTCATTTCCAGCGGCCCTTCCTGCTGCATGGTCATCAGAAGCTGGGTGCCGATTTGAAAACGATCATTGGTGACGAGATAGGCGCCAGTGGCGCTGATGTTGCGAATGGTCTCCGCCCTGACCTGGCCGCCGCTCAGGCGGTACGCGGCAAACTGCTCGGGTGAGCGGCGATCGGCCCTTTCAGGCAGCAGTAATTTCCCAAACCAGCCTTTGCGCGCGCTCATGGATCCTCCGGATCGCGGGAGTCGATTTTCCCTGCGTTCTGTGGCCCCCATTTTACCGTTGCTGCCTGTAGATGCAAGCGCAGGCGGTTGCAAGGGTTAGTTCGAAAGTACTCCCCGTTCGATACGCAAAGGTTACTGGGGCGGCCTGGAGGAGGTTGCTGTTTCTGCGGCGCACAGTTTCACAGATACACAGCCGAAGTCAGTTGTCGCGCTGTGAACCACAGTTTCACGGATTCACAGTGGAGACCGGTTGTTTGCACTGTGGTGCACAGTTTCACAGCCGCGCAGTGCCTGGCCATTGCTCCGCTTTTGCACGTTGGATGGTGCATTTCTGTCATGGGGGGGAGGGGGTACACGAAATTGGAGCTTAAAGCATTCATGGCGTGGCCTTTCTGTGCAAAATTGAGCGCTCTATAGCGGCATTTAAGGCGCTTTGTGCGCACTTTGCGGGCGAGCGGCCGAATGCGGTTGGAACTTTTTCCAGGATCGGTCGCGGTTTGCGAGAGACGAGAATTTTTCACATTGGGCTCTCCAATAAAAATGGCTTGAGGGACTGCGCCACCTGCGGTGGGGCCAACTGCACTTCGTGCGATTTCTGACCTTGTTTTAAGAGTGCGCCTTTTGCCCTTAATTATTCACAATTTGGGCGAAGTTTCTTTTGTTGAGGGGAAAGGGGTTACAAACTATTTTGGGGGTGGTGGGCTTGACACGTGTTTTTGGTACGGACCGGGGAAAGGGAGACTCGGTTGGTGGATCGCCGGGAAACACGGGGCGTTGGCGTGAGTGGTACTCAGGGGCTAAAGCTCGTTCGACCTGACAGACCGATCGGCACGGCTGAAGGCGAGCCCTGACACTTCGTGCCTTCCTGACACATGCATCCTGGTAGGCCCCCAGGCCTGAAGGCCGTCCTGGGGTGGATCTCCTTCGTAGGGTTAAAACCCCACGCTCCTTCCGAAGAGGAGCGCGCTCTTCCCATCCGACGTTTGGTAGGTGGCTTCTGGTTCGTGGCTTAATCGGCGAATGGGTGGGGATTGATCTCCACCTTGGGAGCCGGTTCTGAGTGAAGCTGCCTCTCTTTCGGGTCCAGGGCGGTATCTCAATGTAGATGTTTATCGCATAGTGAGCTATTTAGATCATCCTTGGCGATAACTCGGGGGTAAGTTAGGGTACGGACTCTGCTCAATCCAGCTTATGACACGCACGGCGCAGAGGTGAGAGCAATCGCGATGAAGGAACCTGAGCCCACCCACGCAATCCCTCCCCTCGAATACTTTGCCGACTTCGACTCTTCGTATAACGCGGAGATAGACGAGCTTTTAAGTCAGATCCTGCGGCCGGAGTTAAACGAAGTCATTCAGGAGTTCGCTGATTCGTTTTACGAGCACCTGGGTTTGCGGGCCGAGGATGTGGCGATTCGCGGGCGCCAGAGTCCGGAAGAATTTGAACATCTGAAAGAAAAGCAGGCGCGCCATCTGCATGCAGTTTTTGATTCCGGATTGACAGCGGAAGGGCAATACGCAGAAGCATTGCGCATCGGGCGCATCCACGAACTTATCGGAGTGAGCCTTCCGGTCCTGCTCGAGACTTACCATCTGTATCACGTAAAGATAGTGGAGATAGTGGACGCATCGGTTTTGGCCGGGCTGAAGGCGCGACGGCTGGCCAGCGCCCTGCATCGGCGATTGCAACTGAGCATGGAAGCACAGATCGTGAGCCACACGCGGTTCGATCTTGAGATGGTCGCGTTTCTTGCGGCGTTTGACGAGGCGATCCGGAAGGCGAGCAATCTGGCGGATATGATGCAGGACTGCATGGAAGTGCTGGGAGATTTCGATGGCATTTCCGCATGCCTGTTTTCGCGTCCCGATGGTCATGGGGTGATGCAGATTGAAGCCGAAGGCGGCGCAGGAGGGCAAGTGTATGCGGCGGCGCTGCGTTCGCAGCACGTTCCCCCCCTAGAGACGCCGGCGAGCAAAACGGCGGGAATGGGCGCGGCAGGACGGGCCTGGCGCACGGGAGAGATCCAGGTGAATAACACCTTTGCCCCGGAAGAGGCGCTGCAGCCGTGGCGAGAAGAGGCAAGGGCGGAAGGATTTCGCTCTTCGGTAGGAATTCCTCTGAAGGATCAATCAGGCCATTCGTTCGCAGTATTGAGTCTCTACAGCATCTGGCCGGGATTTTTTGCGGCGGAAGCGCGGCAAGGGATGCTGCGCCACTTGCAACTGGCGATGAGCCACGCAGTGTTGCTCTACGAACAGACCCGAGTGATTGCCGCGGACCGAAGCCGGGCGTACCGGCAATGCCTCGAAGACGGATGCATACAGATGCTGTATCAGCCGATCGTGGACTTGCGGACGGGGAAACTGCAGAGTGTGGAAGCGCTGGCGCGGCTGTTCGGCACCGAGGGAGAAATCATCACTCCCGCTCAATTCCTGCCGGCATTTGGCAGTGCGGATTTGTTACGGCTGTTTCAGATTGGACTGGAACAGGTGTGCGGGGACTTGCATGGTTGGCGCGAGCGGGAGCCGGATCTCGATACGACGGTGGCGGTGAACCTACCCCCGGACGGATTGACGCAGGGCGCCTACCGGGATGCAGTTTTTGAGACATTGTCGCGCTGGAAGCTGCCCTGCAGCGCATTGACTCTGGAGATGCTGGAGGACAAGGAAACGCAGGATACGGGCAGGCGGGATGCGCGCATCGCGGAGTTTCGCAAGGCAGGCATCCGGATTGCGCAGGACGATCTGGGGTCGGGTTTCAGTTCCCTGCTGCGGATGGATCGGGTTCCCTGCGATCACGTGAAGATCGATCAGGGACTGGTGCGGGGTACGCTGCAGCGGCCGGTGCGCGCGCTGGAGTTTATTTACCACCTGACCTTGCTGGCGCAGGGGTTTGGCGCCGAGGTGACGGTGGAGGGTCTGGAAGATGCGGGGTTGATTGAAGCAGCGACGATTCTTGGCGCCGATCATGGACAGGGTTACGGGATTGCGCGACCGATGGCGGCGGAGAAAGTGCTGGACTGGAGGAAGGGATGGAATCTTCCCGTCGATCCGGAACGTCCGCGGACGGCGCTGGGCGCGCTGGCCGGCTACCTGCTGTGGGACCACAAGCTCGCGATGCTGGCAGAGTGGCCGGAACTGATAGCGAATTTTATTAAAGAGCCATGGCATGTGCATCGCTACCTGGAACACAGAGGTGGCAGCGATCCCGAGTTTGCAGCGATGCTGGAGCGTACGCAGATTCTGGCGTTGCAGGGACAGCGCAGCGCGAGGTATCGGCAGATGCGCGGTGAGTTGATCGAGCGGCTGGGTGCGATCTGGATCGAAGAGAGATAGGGACTGGGGGGCGCGGCATCCTTTGTCACTTGAATAGCAGGGATGAGACCGCAGCCGTTCGCGGTCACTTCCTCAATTCGATGGCAAATACTTTACCGTCGACCGTTTTGTCTGTGCTTTCGGCATATTGAACCCGGGCCTTCATGCCTTCAAAATCGGAGCAGGGATTCAATGGGCCTTTAGGGACGAAGCCGATGACGGTGAGATCGATTTTCGCGAAGTCATTGTTATAGATCTTGATTGAGCCCTTGGGGCCGTCCACTTGAAATTCAAGCACTTCGGGGTAACTGCATGTAATGCCATGCATAACTCCGATGAAGGTGTGCTTTGGCCCATTGGCGTCGGCGGGATGTTTGGGCTTTTCGGTTTCCTCAACGATGCGCACGGTCTGGGTGGCATCGCCCTGCTCCTTCTGCTGTGCTTCGAAGCTCTTGCGTTGTTCATCTGCCTGAGCCTGCGCCTCTTGAAATTGATTCAATTCCTGGACGCGGCTATTGACCATCGATACTTCTTCAGGGTTGTTGGCCAGCTTCGACGCACCCTGCAGGATTTTGGAGGCTTCGGAGTAGCGGCCCATGACGGTGACGACGTTGGCGGCATTGAGGCGATAGTAGAGATTTCCGGGCTCAAGTTTGACGGCGCTTGTGATGAGGGAATACGCCTCGTCTAGGCGTTCATGGCGCATGGTGTAGAACGCAGAGAGTCTTTCGTAGGCGGGGGCAAATCGGGAGTTAAGCTGGATGGCCTTTCGCAGGCTGGACTCGATGTCGGCGTCGGGCACGCTACCGGGGCCCTGGAGCGCGAGCCTTCCAAAGTAATAGTTTGCGAAGAGGCTGTTGGGATCGAGCTTCACCGCTTCGCCATAGGATTTGACGGCATCGTCGAGATGACCCGCGCGGAACTGTGCGCTGCCGAGCACTTCGTGGGCGTTGGCGTTATTCGGATCGGCTTTCAAAACGGAGTCGATGAGATTTTGCGATTCCTTTTCGCGATGCACGAGGCCCAATATGTCCGCGCGTTCTACATCGGCGTCGATTTGTGTCTTTGGTTTGACGGTGTAGGAGGATTCATCAATCGGCGCGGCAGCACTGTTGAGAACGAATTGCTTGTACTGACCAGCGCCGATGTATGCCTGCAAGGCCGTTTGAAGTTGCTTGAGATCGCCGAAAGCTTTTTCTGCCGCAGTGACCGGATCTTCGTGATGACTGACGAGATTCATGTAGTCGGTCATCATGTTTGTCTTTTTGAGGCGGTCGTTGATCAGGAGGAAGTGGGTGAGCGCCCAGGCTTCGGCATAGAAGACTGAACCTTTCTGCTCCTGGTGATAGTAGGGAGAGCTGGCGTCGACCTTGAGAAGCACGGGTAATGGGATGAGTTGCTGCTGACGGAGGTAGAGGATGTCGTCGGCGCTGGGCTCTCCGACGAGGACGTCCTTGTCACGAATTTCGGTGTTCTGAAAGAACTCGGCCATGCCCTCGTTGAGCCAGAGAGGCAGCCAGTCGCCGGCGCTGCGGAATTGGAGGTGCGTGTACTCGTGATAGACCGTGGCAAAGGGGTTTTCCTGTTCGGCGTCGAGGCGAAGCAGAACAAAGTTACGATCGTCGGCGGTAAGGAAGTATCCGGCCAGGTTTAGTTGACCTTTGGCGAGGTAGGCTTGGGGCTCGACGGCCTGGAATGTTTTTCCATTTTTTGCCGCATAGACGTTGATCGGGGCAGCTGGATCCGTGTTGAGTTTCGGGAAGAGAGTCTGGAACACCCAACGCATGCGTTCGAATTGGTCGACGATGTGGCGGGCCTGCTTTTCGTTTGAATTGGTAAGCACGACGAAGTGGTTGCTGCTGACTTGAACCCACTGGTCGGGGCCCGCGAGCGCCACGGGCGCGACCGCCGTCGAGAAGACTGCGAATGCCAGAAGTTTGCGTAACATGATTTGGCAATCAGTCTAGCAAGGTTTCGCGGATTCCAATTTCAAAAGCGGAGCGGAAGTAACTCTTGAGTTTTTGGGGAAGATGGGCGAGTGCGGCGAACTGGGGGCGTGCTCGCGAGTAGGAGGTTCAGCTGGCCGGCGGTGGGGCGGGGATTGCGCCGAGCTGCTGCAAGAGGCTGAGGGTGTCCATGAGGATGCGGCTGTCGGCCATTTTGCCGGCTTCGAGGCGGTCGATTACCACTCCGTTAACCAGGACGCTTTTGCCGGTGGCGGGGATGCCGAGGAATGGGGCGCGGTGGGTGCCCGTCCAATGGAAGCGGGAGACGACTTTTTCGCCTTCGGAGACCATTTCGGTGATGGTCCAGTGGATGTCGGGGAAGGCGGTGCGCATCATGGCGAGGACGTCTTTCAATCCTTCCCTGCCCTGCTGCTGGCCCGGAAGCGGGTCGAGCTCGATGAAGTCTTCTTTGACGAGATCGTCGGCGCGGTCGAGACGGTTCTGATTGATGACTTCTTCGATGAAGGTGCGGATGACTTGTTTGTTGGCTTCTGACATGGGGATCCTTTCTTTCCGTGGGCGGGGGAAATGGGTTTGATTCCGTACAGATTAAATTATCGCGAGAAGCAGGTCCTCCGCCCCGCTTACCCCATTACGCTCACGCGTAACGGGGGCCTCAGATCACCTCAAGGACGAAGACCTGTCCTTGGGGACCCCGATGACGCGCGGGTTCTCAGGATGACAATTCATTAGTCGATGGAGAACCGTGGACGACAGGCGGGTTCTTCGCTTTCCCACCCATCGCGAAATGCCGCGATGGATGGGGCACCCAGTTTTGTGCTGGTGGATGCGTTTTGAAATGCAGATATTTGTTGTCTAGCCTTCGTCGGCTTCGCGGAGTTTGGCGATTACGGTGAAGTCTTCGAGGGTGGTGGTGTCGCCCTTGATTTCGCCGTGGGTGGCCAGTTCGCGGAGGAGGCGGCGCATGATTTTGCCGCTGCGGGTTTTGGGAAGAGCCTCGGTGAAGCGAATGTCGTCGGGGCGCGCGAGGGAGCCAATCTCTTTTGACACCCACTTACGGAGTTCATTTTTCAGTGCGTCCGAAGGTTCGTTGCCGGATTCGAGCGAAACAAAGGCAGCGATGGCCTGGCCCTTGAGCTCGTCGGGACGGCCGACTACGGCGGCCTCGGCAACTTTAGGGTGGGCGACGAGAGCGGACTCGACTTCCATCGTGCCGAGGCGGTGTCCGCTGACGTTGATGACGTCGTCGACGCGGCCCATGAGCCAGAAATAGCCGTCAGCATCCTGACGCGCGCCGTCGCCGGTGAAGTAGGACCCGGGGATGTCGGACCAGTAGGTGTTCTGATAGCGCTCGGGATCGCCGTAGACGGTGCGGGCCATGGAGGGCCAGGGCTTGCGCACGACGAGCAGGCCACCGGAGCCGGCGGGGACGGGGTGACCGTCTTTGCTGACGATTTCAGGCTCGATGCCGAAAAACGGGCGGGTGGCGGAGCCGGGCTTGGCGGCAACGGCACCGGGAATGGGCGCGATCATGATGGCGCCGGTTTCAGTTTGCCACCAGGTGTCGACGATGGGGCAGCGGTTGTGGCCGATCTTCTCGCGGTACCACATCCACGCTTCGGGGTTGATGGGCTCGCCGACGGTGCCGAGGAGGCGGAGCGAGGCGAGGCTGAACTTTTCAACGTGCTGGTCGCCCCACTTGATGAAGGCGCGGATGGCGGTGGGGGCGGTGTAGAAGATGGAGACTTTGTGGTCGTCGATGATTTTCCAGAAGCGGGAGAAGTCGGGCCAGTTGGGCGCGCCTTCGTACATGAGGACAGTGGCGCCGTTCTGTAGAGGTCCGTACACAACATAAGAGTGGCCGGTGACCCAGCCGATGTCGGCCGTGCACCAGTAGACGTCTTCATCGCGAATGTCGAAGACGTATTTGGTGGTGAGGTAAGTCTGCACCGCATAACCGCCGGTGGTGTGGACGAGGCCCTTTGGTTTGCCTGTGGTGCCGGAGGTGTAGAGGATGTAGAGCGGGTCCTCAGAATCGAGCGGCTCGGCGGGGCACTCCGTAGGCGCGTTGGCGACGAGATTATGCCACCACCGATCGCGGCCCTCGACCATGTTGACGGGCGAGCCGGTGCGTTTGTAGACGATGACGTGCTCGACGGTAGGGCAGGCGGGCATGGCTTCGTCAACGGTGCGCTTGAGCTGGATTTCAGTGCCGCGGCGGTAGCTCGAATCCTGCGTAATGATTGCGACGCAGCCGCTGTCGTTGACGCGGTCGGCGATGGCGTTGGCGGCAAATCCGCCGAAGATGACGGAGTGCACGGCGCCGATGCGGGCGCAGGCGAGCAGAGCGATGGCGAGTTCGGGCGTCATGCCCATGTAGACAGCGACGCGATCGCCTTTCTTAATGCCGAGGGCGTGCAGGGCGTTGGCGAATTTCTGGACTTCGGTGTGCAGCTCGGCGTAGGTGAGGCGGCGGATTTCGCCCGGCTCGCCTTCCCAGATGATGGCGGTCTTGGAGGCGCGCGCGCCGGCGACGTGGCGGTCGAGACAGTTGTAGCTGAGATTCATTTTGCCGCCGGTGAACCACCTGGCGTGGGGGATCTGCCAATCGAGGACTTTGTCCCAGGGCTTGAACCAGTGGAGGTCTTTGGCGACGCCGGCCCAGAAGGCTTCGGGATCGGCGATGGATTGCTTGTAGAGGGTCTCGTATTCCTCAAGACTTTTGATGTGGGCCTTGCGGGCGAACTCCTCTGGCGGCGGAAAGACGCGGTTTTCGCGGAGGGTGGAGTCGAGGTCCTGACTGGAGAGCGTGGAATTGGGAACGGAAGACATGACGATCCTTTGAGCCGAGGAAAATGATCGCGTGGGGCGTTGAATGTGGTCGCTCCGTTAGGAATACGCGTGGAAGACACTTTACCGAGCGGGGGGCATGGGTGGCAAGCGGCCCCATCGACGAAGACCTGTCGATGGGGACCCCGGGCGGGAGTAGGGGATAGGGAGTAGGGACTTAGGGACTAAGGGACTCGCGGCTATTGGGCTGAGGGGGTAGGGGCGGGTTGGGACAGGAGGCGGGTTACGGCTTCTTCGTGGCCTTGCTGGCGGGCGAGATCGAGAGCGGTCTGGCCCTTTTGGCTTTTGAGAGTGGGATCGGCGCCGGCTTGGAGCAGGAGAGCGATGATGTCGGGATTGCCCCCGATAGCGGCCTGCATGAGGGCACTGAGGCCTTCGTGGGATTGGAGATTGATGGGGACGTGCGCGGCGAGAAGGATTTTGACCATTTCGATGTGGCCGAAGATGGAGGCGTACATGAGCGGCGTGACATTAATGGTGTCGAGGGCATCGGGGTGGACGCCGGCCGCGATGAGGCGATGGATGATTTCGGGATCGTCGTCGTAGATGGCGGCCTGGTGAAGCGTGGTTTCGTGGGCGACGTTGTCGAGCGTGGGATCGGCTCCGGCATCAAGGAGAGCCATGATGGTGGAGTGATGCTGGCTCTTGATGGCGAACTTGAGAGGCGTGTCGTGGATTTCGTCGCGACCATTGAGGTCGGCGCCGGCAGCGATGAGGACTCTGACCGCGGCAGTCTGACCGTTGAGGGCTGCGGCCATGAGGGGTGTGACGCCGCGGTCGAAGGCGTGGTTGATTTCTGCTCCGGCAGCGACGACGCGCTGGATGGCCGTGACATCGCCGTAGCTGGAGACGTAGAAAAGCTCCTCGGTGGGTGAGCGGAAGCGAGCGCCTTGGTCGAGGAGGAAGTGCACCATGTCGAAGTTGTCTTGCAGCGAAGCATCGAGGAGCGGGGTGTTGCCTGCGTTGTTGGGGATATTGACGTCGGCGCCAGCGGCGATTAGCAGCTTCATGACTTCGAGATTGCCTGCGCCAGAGGCCATGGAAAACGCGGTGTAGCCGGCGGAGCTGCGGGCGTTGACGTCGGCGGCGTGGTTTAGCAGAAAGGTGAGAATGTCGTCGTGCCGCCATTCGATGGCTGAGAAAAGAGCGTTTCTGGCGGAGGTGTCGAAGAGATTGATGTCGGCGCCGTGGCTGACGAGGATTTTGACGGCATCGAGATCGCCAATCATGCAGGCGGCGATGATGGGGAGGCGAAAGAATCCGCTGAACTGGTTGGGATTGTCGCCGGCTTCGAGAAGGGCCTGCAGGGTTTTGTGGTCGTGAGTGATAACCGCAACGTAAACGCGCCGGCGGGGATCGGCGCGAAGCTGCTCGATGGGCCGCGGCATGGGACCGAACATTGGGTCGGGGACGGTTTGGGCGTAGGCCGAGATGCTGAGTCGAAAAGAAGCCACGGTCAGCGCAATGGCGATCATGCGCGCAATCCACCAGGAGCGGTGGATCGCGATGTTGCCGAGTTGGCGAAGCCGAATCATCGATGCGACAAACATCCCACAGGAAAACGGATTCAATGTCTACCATGTGTAGCGGACGGAGTAGGTGAGCGTGGACTCGCCTTTCGCCGGGACCTGGATGGGGAACTTCAGAGTGTGGCTGTCGACCTTGGTGTAGGCGGAGGATTTTTCTGTGATCTCCCAGTTGTTGCCGCGATAGAGGTGTTCGAGGGCGGTAACGGTGACGGGTTGCGTTTTCTGGTTGGTGAGCTTGATCTGGAAAGATTCGTCGAGGGTGTGGCCGTTCTGGTTGATGTGAAAATCGGTCTGGGTGCGCGTGCCTTTGACGTCGAAGGCATTGCCTGTGACGAGTTTCACGGTGTCTTCAGTAGGCGTGTGGGGAATGACGCTCTCGCCGACGAATTCCATTTGTCCGTCGGAGTCGCGGCGATAGAGGCGCAGGCGGCCGGAGGGCAGCGGGATGCCGAGGTGATTGGCGGTGGAGTTCTTGAATTCCTGCTGGACGGCGACTTTGGTGTTGGAGGCATCGATGCCGAAGTCCTGTGCCGGGTTGATGCCGTTGCCGTAATAGGGCTGAAGGCCGAAGGCGCCGCCGTCGTAGATGTAGGTACGGGTGAGGGTGACGCCAGAGGCTTCGAGGAACTGAACCTGCTTGATTTCACCGTTGCGGAGTTGCACGGTGCGGTGGATGTCGTAAAGGTGGAAGTCGTCGAAGGACTTCTGGGTGACTTCGGGCTCGACTGCAACGGATTGCGCCATCGCCATGAATTGGCGGTTAGCGCCGGCCATGCCTGCCTGGAGTTGGATTTTGGCGACGTCGCCGGCCATGAGCTTGATGCGGGCGCTGGGAAAATCGGTGCCGGTGGCGTTGTTGATGGTGACCCAGCCGAGGACGTCGGCGGGCTGATCCGCAGTGACGTCGGTGGATTCGGGGGCGATGACGTTGTAGGTGGCCTGCCAACTGAGGCCGCCGGTGACGTAGGCGAGTTCAGCGGGAATGGTTTGGGGTTTGTCCGATTGAATTTGCCAATGCAGAGTGGGCTTGAGAAGAAGGCCATCGGTGCTGGCGGGGAAGAGCGGAATGCCGGGCATTTGGAATTGCATCTGGCCGTCGACCTCGATGAGGGGTTGGCCTTCAGGTCCACCGGCGCGCAGGATTTTGCCGGGAACGGTGCGGGCGGGAACGACCTCATGCTTGGCAGCGCCGGGAGGAGTGACATCCTGCGGGCCGCTGATTTCGAAGTCGATGGTTTTGCCTTCGAATTTTTCGAGCAGCCACTGCTGGGTGACGACGCCGGCGTCGTAGTTTTGTTCGAGGATGCGGAAGGCGTTGTCGGGACGGGCGGTGCTGCGGAGGACGACTGAGTCGGGCTCAAGCTGGGTGGTGACCTGCGTGGTGGTGACGTCGTTGACGCCGGGGTGGAGGTTGAGATCGACTGTGGTGCGGGCGACGGCGAAGTTGTCGTTGTAGATGGTGAGGGCCGTGGTGTCGCCGGGTGGCGCGGATTGCTGCGCGGTGGCCGCGACGGCGGCGAATGCAAGGACAACGAATGTGAGTGTGCGCATGCTGGTGCCCCTCCCTTGAGATCTTGCGCGTCAGAGACTGCGGGAACGACGCAAGTATAGATGGAACTCCATCTGTTGGACGAGGCCGCGGAGTTTGGTGAGCAGGTGGACGAAGGAATGGCGGGCAGTCGAGAGCCGGGCCGTGGAGCGAAGGAGGATTGGCAACAGGACTCGTCACAGTGGGGAGCGCGGGTAGCGTGGTAGTGTTTTCGCGGCGAGGAGGATTTGTATGCGGATGGCGATTCGACTGATGGCGGTGAGTGCGCTTTTGGCTTTGCCCGGGGCTTCGATCGCAGGGGAGAAGTTTGACGGGAACTGGATCACGAAACTCGTGTGCCCGGCAAAGGGAAACACCGAGGGCTACGCGTGGAATATTCCGAGCACAATTCAGAACAGCAATTTTCATGGGGAGCGCGGGACGGCCGGGCAGGGCGGCTACCTGTCGATTGACGGCAAGATCAAGGAAGACGGCAGCGCCAAGCTCAAGGCGAATGGAGTAGTGGCGTCGCGGAAATATGCGCGCGGGGTATTTACGACGGCGGGGGACGACTACAGCTACGACATCAAGGCGCAGTTTGAAGAGGCGCATGGCACGGGTACAAAGAGCGCGGGGCTAGGCATTGTGGGGCGCGAGTGCGATTTTGAATTTGTGAAGGTTGCGGCTGGGAGCGCGGCGGGCGGACGCTGAAAAAGAACTGGCCTTCCCTGCAATGGAAACGCGAGGGAAGGCCGTTTGCGTAATGGTCGTCGGAGTGTAAGTTTATTTGGCCGTGGCCTGGACGAGAAGTTCGACAGATGGGACCAGCATGTCGAGGAGGACGGCCTGAGGCTTCTCCGCTGCTTTGAGTGTCTGCAGGGTGGATGGGTCGGCGGCGCGGTGATTTTGTAAATCGTCGAGCGCCTCGAGGCCGATGGTGGCGACCTGCGACAATGTTTGCGAAACCGGATTTAATTCTGCGGTGAGGTCCGACGCGATGAGCGTGGGCTCGAGTTGGGCGTCGTTGTCGCGCCAGAGGGTCAGCTCTTCCCTTGCCTGCTGAATCTGCTGCGGCGAGGCCTGGCCGGCGGCGATGAGGCCGGCGAGCTTGTTGAAGCGGCGCGCGGTTTCGCTCTCAGGCGGAACGGCGTCGACGAGGGCGTTGAGGGCGCTGGCGGTGCCGTATTCCTTGAGCTGTTCGCGGTCGTAGCCTTCGGGCGGCTGGACGACGGATGCAAGAACTCTCAAATATTTTGGATCGGGATTGTTGCTCATGCGCTGGAGCATGAGATCGGTGAAGGCGATGTGCTGCAGGCCGTAGTACTGGAGACGCTGGGATTCAACGGCGAGGCGTGAGTACATCGAATCGACGTCGCGAACATCCTGCGGAGACCAGAGGCGCTCGGCGATGGCTGCGGTGCGCGGCCAGATGCGGCTGTCGATGTTTTCGGGTGTGACGAATTCGCTCCACATAGTCGCTTCGCCGCCGAGGACAAGGGATTTTTGTTCGGGCGTAAGGGAAGCGGCATCTTCTCCGAGTGGATCGATGGAGTAGTGGTAGGCAGCGGACTGGTTGAGGTCGATGTAGTAGCCGTTGGAGAGCAGGACGCGATTGCCCTGGCGTGCTGCGGTGGCGAGGCCTTTGGGACCGCGCCAGGACTGAATGACAACGTCGCGCGGCGTGTCGGGCTGCAGCACTTCATCCCAGCCTTCGGCGATTTTGTGATGCGCGGCGACGAGCTTTTGCACGCGGCCGGTGAAGTAGGACTGGAGCGCGGCGTTGTCTTTGAAGCCGTGGGCCTTCATGTAGGCCTGGATACGCGGGTTGGCGTCCCACTCTTTGCCGTTGCACTCGTCGCCGCCGATGTGGAAGTAGGCGTCGGGAAAGAGCACGGTCATTTCGCCGATGAAGCGATCGAGGAATTGATAGGTGGTTTCGCGGGTGGGGTCCATTGCAGGATCGAAGACACCCCAGCGGGTTTCAGGGACGTAGGGGCCCTTGTCGCTGGCGAGCTGCGGATAGCCGGCGAACCACGCGGTGGTGTGGCAGGGCATGTCGAATTCGGCGACGACGCGAATGCCGCGGTCGTGCGCGTACTGGACGACTTCTTTGATTTGGTTTTGGGTGTAGTAGTGGCCGTTGGAGCCTTTCTGCTGGAGCAGCGGAAAGACTTTGCTCTCGATGGGGAAGCCCTGGTTTTCTGACAGGTGCCAGTGGAGGACGTTGAGCTTCACCGCCTCCATGCCATCGAGATTGCGTTCGACGACGGGGAGGGGCGTGAAGTGGCGACCGGAATCGATCATGAGACCGCGCCATTGGAAGCGTGGGGCATCGTCGATGGTAACGGCGGGGGCGGCGAAGCCTTGCGGCGTGGCGTGGACGAGTTGGAGGAATGTCTGCAGGCCGTGGAGAATGCCGAGCGGATTTGGTGCGGTGAGGTCAACGTGCGTTGGCGTGACGGCGAGGTGGTAGGACTCGTCTTCTGCGAGTTGCTGGACTGGGCGGCTGGCGGCGGTTGTGGTGATGGTGAAGTTGGACGGGCCGGGTTGCGATGGGTCGCGGAATGGGATTGCTGTTTCGCTGTAGAGCGTGGTGAGAAAGCGTTGGCGGGCGGTGGTGAGACGCGGCTCGGTGTAGCCCTTGAGTTCGACGGAGAAATTGGTGTCGATGAGGAACTGGCCCTGACCGGCGGTGCTATGCGCGGGGAGAGGCATGAGAGCTCGCGTGTCGGCGGATTGGGCGGTAACAGTAGAGGTCTGGAGGATGAAGACGGAGGAGAGAAGGAGGATGAGGAGGAATCGAGACGAGCGAAGAGATTTCAAGGAAGGTGCCTCCGGCTGGATGAGGTGCGCATGCGCCTGTGAGGGGCGGATGCGGAGCACGGAAAAGTGTAGCACTGGGGCGGTGAATCGGTGCGGAGGCGGTTCACAGCAAAAAACAGAAGCGGGTCCTTCACTTCGTTTACCCCATCGCGTCGAAGCCGCGACGGGGCCCCGAACGCGCTCCGTTCAGGATGACAATTCATCAGCAGGAGAAATTTAGAGGGCAACCGCGGGGTCTCAGGGTGACTATTCATTGATAGTGCGAACACGGGGTGGGTCAGGAGTTGGCTTCGTTGAATGCTTCGGTGGCGGGTGGGGCGACTTCGTTCCAGATGAGGGTGCCGTGGGTTTCCTTGAGGAAGAACATGCCGCACACGAAGCAGAGGGCGGCGACGCCGATGGGGTAGTAAAGGCCGGCGTAGATGTTGCCGGTGGAGGCGCAAAGACTGAGGCCGATGAGGGGCAGCATGCCGCCGAAGACTCCGTTGCCGATGTGGTAGGGGAGCGAGAGTGAGGTATAGCGAATCTTCGCGGGGAAGGCTTCGACGAGATAGGCCGCGATGGGTCCGTAGATCATGGCGGCGAGAACCATCTGCACCCAGACGAGAAACATGAGCATGGGTTGATTGGCGTGAGTGGCTTCAGGTGCGGGGACGAGTTTGCCGTTGACGCCGGGAGTGAGCGGGGTGAGGCGAATGGCGCCAGTGATGGGATCTTTCGCCGAAGCGACGCTGACGACGTTGTTGCCGGCGGCCTGTTGCATGGCGTGGTAGATGGGGAGATAGGAGAAGGAGGCGACGAGAAGCGCGATCATCATGAGGCGCTTGCGTCCGATGCGATCGGAGAGGGCGCCGAAGAGTGTGTAAAGCGGAATCGCGCACACGGTGCCGATTGCGGCGATGATCTGCCCGGTGTGGGCATTGAGATGGAGGATGGTCTGCAGGTAAAAGAGCGCGTAGAACGTGCCGGTATACCAGACAACGCCCTGGCCTGCGAGGGCTCCGAAGAGGGAAATGAGAACTTGCTTGAGGTTCACCCAATTGCCGAAGGCGTCGGTGAGCGGTTGGGTGGACCGCATGCCGGTGGACTTGAGTTGGCGGAAGATGGGCGACTCTTTCATGCGAATGCGGACATAGAGTGAGACGGCGACGAGGACGATGGAGAGCAGAAATGGAAGACGCCATCCCCATGCCTGGAAGGCGGCGGGGCTCATGGTTTGTTGCGTGGTGAGGATAGCGGCGAGAGACACGGCGAAGCCAAGGCTGGCGGTGATCTGAATGAAGCTGGTGTAGTAGCCGCGTTTTTTGTCGGAGACGTGCTCGGCGACGAACACCGCGGCACCGCCGTATTCGCCGCCGAGAGCGAGGCCCTGGAGCACGCGAATGAGGATGAGGATGATAGGCGAAAGCCAGCCGGCGGCTTTGTAGGTAGGCAGCAAGCCGATGGCGGCGGTGGAGAAGCCCATGACGGTAAGGGTGATGATGAAGGCGATGCGCCGGCCGACGAGGTCGCCGATGCGACCGAAGAAAAGCGCGCCGAAGGGACGGACGACAAAGCCGACGGCAAAGGTGGCGAGGTAGGCGATGAGGGCGAAGGTGTCGTTACCCGGGGGATAGAACTTGACGGAGAGGATGGTTGTGAGCGAGCCGAAGATGAAGAAGTCATACCACTCGATGAGGGTGCCGGTGGAGGCCGCGAAGATGACCTTGGGCAGGCTGAAGGATTCGCTTCCTGCAGATGCGGAAGTAGAAAGGGTAGCCATGAGTCGCTCGACCTCGCTGAGTGACACGAATTTCCAACGCAAAATTTGACGATCGCCGGGTGTGCGGCCTTGTTGGGGAATCAGATCAGAAGGCAACGATGCTTGTGCAACGCGAGCCATGTCAAGTGAATTTCTGGTGGCATATTGCAGAGGCAAAATTGCTGCGGATGCTGCCTAATCAGGCTTACAAGCCCAATGGCTATCTTTTCGGCTGGTAGCACAGCGCCACCGCGCCTGAGCCGAACTCCAGCCGGCTCACCAGCCTCAAGTCAATATGCTTCGATAACCCGGCGAACAATGTCGGCCCGTGGCCAGCCAGCCTGGGCTGCACCACGAATTCGTACACATCGATCAATCCCAGCTCTGCCAAGGCCAGTGGAAGTTTCACGCCTCCCACGAGCAGTCCCTTACCCGGCTCTTGCTTGAGCCGCTGAACGATCTCCCCAAGATCGCCGCGCACAAGCTCTGCATTCCAATCGACCCGATCCAGGGTGCTGGACACGACGTACTTTTTTGCCGCATTGATCGCCCGGGCGAAGGGTTCCATCCAATCAGGCCTCGCTCCCGTCGGCACCTGCGGCCGGAACCCTGCCTCCATCATTTCGTAAGTCACCCGACCAAAGAGGAGGGCGTCGGCCTGGTTGAGGCTCTCGGCCACGTGACGATGCAAGTCTTCGTCCGTGGACATTGCGCGATGATCGCAGCACCCGTCCAAAGTGATGTTGATGGAATAGCGAAGGGGTCGCATTACGCAAGAGTAGCGCCGAAGCGATTAGGCAGCAAGACTCACCCGCTTCAGGGCCAGGAGCTATTTACTTGTGGTGCATGCGGCGTGTTCTAGTGGATGGTTTTGGATTTGCGCTGCATGTAATCCATGAGGAGGTATTCGCCGAGGGTGTCGGGCGTGGTGAAGTAGGCTTTGCCGCGGCACATTTCGCTGACCTTGTGGACGAACTGGACGAGCGAGTAGTCGTTGGTGAGCATGAAGGTGTTGATCATGATGTTGGCACGCTTGCAGCGGGCAACTTCTTCGAGGGTTTCGCTGACGACGAGAGGATCGAGGCCGTAGGCGTTTTTGTAAATGCGGCCGTCGGGGAGGGTGAGGGCGGAAGGTTTGCCGTCGGTGATCATGACGATCTGCTTCATGTCTTTACGCTGGCGGGTGAGGATGCGCTGGGCGAGGCGCAGGCCTTCGCGGGTGTTGGTGTAGTAGGGGCCGACCTTGACGCGCGCGAGTTGGGAGACGGGCATCTCTTCTGCGGAATCGTGAAAGAGAACGAGGTTAAGCGAGTCGCCGGGATACTGAGTACGGATCAAGTGCGAGAGCGCCATTGCGACTTTTTTGGCGGGGGTAAAGCGATCCTCGCCGTAGAGGATCATGGAGTGCGAGCAATCGAGTAATACGACGGTGGCGCAGGAGCTTTGGTATTCACACTGATGGACGTGGAGGTCGTCGTACTCGAGATTGAGCGGGAGGCTTATGCCTTCGCGGGAGATGGCGGAGGCGAGGGTGGCATTGGCGTCGAGGTTGAGAGTGTCGCCGAATTCGTAACGGCGAGGTGCGCCGCCGGCCTCAATGCCGGTGGCCCAGTGGCGCGTGTCGTGGCGGCCGAAGCTGGATTTGCCGAGGGAGCCGAGGAGATCGCGCAGCGTTTTGAAGCCGAGGAAGTCGAGGCTCTTGTCGGTGACCTCGAAGCGGACGGGGTCCTGGACGTCGCCGATTTCGCCGCCGGCCTGGGAGGCGCGAGTGGGGTCGGGGCGTTCGGATGAGGAGAGGTAGTTGGCCTGCATTAGGCGTTCAATGAGCTTGTCAATCAAGTCGTCGAGGGTGCCGTTGGCGGACATTTCGTTGATCTGCTGCTGGGTTTCTTCGTCGAAGAATTCGCCGGACTCGAGGATCTGGCGGAGGGCTTCGCGGAGATCGTCGAGGTTATGGTCGAGATCCTGCATGCCGGAGTAAGGGTCTCGGTAGCCGGAGTCGAGGAGATAGTCGGACAGGGCCTGGAGGAGGCTTTCGAGATCCATCTCGGAAGCGAGGTCGCCGATGTATTTGGTGTAGCGGACGCCCTTCATGTGGTTTCCTCGGTTCGTGCTATCCCAGGTCTCAGCCGCGAGACCTGGGGCACCCATTTTCGTGCGGATTGACACATTCCAAAAGCGGATCCTTCGCTTCGCTCAGGATGAAAGTGCTGCGCACTTTCAGTTATATCCAGTGCGGCCGGTGCTGCGGCGGCCACGCTGCCACTCGTCGAATTCTCGCTCAACGTCGGGGTGGTCCTGAGTGCGGCCGGTTTTGTCTTGCGCTTTGAAGACGCGCTCTTCGCTGCGGCTAAGTTTGCGGTGGGCCACCATGCCCTCGAGCAGAAACTCTGCTGCGGCAACCACGGCGTGGGGCGAATCCTTTTGGCGGATTCCGAGCGGTGAGAGTTTGTCGAGGAGGCCGTGAATCTGCTTGAGGTCAGCGAGCGCAGCGGCTGTGGGCTGGTCGTCGTCGAGCTTCACGGTGCCGCCGAGTTTGAACCATTGTTCGATCTGCTGCGTGTCGATGGCGGCGAAGTAACGGTCGTAGACTTTGCCGACGGCAGCGTGAATGAGATCGCGGACGACGGTGTCGGCGCCGCGCATTTCGCCTTCGTATTCAAGTTCAAGCTTGCCGGTGATGCCGGGTAGAGCGGCGTAGAGATCGCTGATGCGCGGAAACACAAGGGGCTCGTTGTGGACGATGGCGCGGCGCTCGGCGCTGGAGATGATCAGTTCGAGCGTGGAGATGGGGAGGCGCTGCGAGACGCCGCTGCGCTTGTCGACTCTTTTGTCTTCGCGCGCGGAGAAGGCCACCTGTTCGACGACTTCGCGGATGTACTGCGGGATCTCGATGGGAGCAGAGCTGCGATCGGACCAGGCTTCCTGGGCGGTGATCGCGATACCCTCTTCGAGGGTTTCAGGATAGTGGGTGCGAATTTCGGAGCCGATGCGGTCTTTGAGCGGTGTCACGATTTTACCGCGTGCGGTGTAGTCCTCTGGATTCGCGGAGAAGACGAGGGCGACGTCGAGCTCGAGGCGGACGGGATAGCCCTTAATTTGCACGTCGCCTTCCTGCATGATGTTGAACAGGGCTACCTGAATTTTTCCCGCGAGGTCAGGCAGTTCGTTGATGGCGAAGATGCCGCGGTTGGCGCGGGGCAGAAGGCCGTAGTGCATGGTGAGTTCGCTGGAAAGGTCATGCGCACTGCGGGCGGCCTTAATGGGATCGAGGTCGCCGACGAGATCGGCTACGGTCACATCGGGCGTGGCGAGTTTTTCGACGTAGCGATCTTCGCGAGTGAGGTAAGCGATGGGCGTGGCGTCGCCGCGTTCGGCAACCAGATCGCGACAGCGCTTGCAAAGCGGGTGGTAGGGATTGTCGCGGATTTCGCAGCCCGCGATGTAGGGCAGGCGTTCGTCGAGGAGCGCGGTGAGAGCGCGGAGGATGCGGCTCTTGGCCTGGCCGCGGAGGCCGAGGAGGATGAAGTTCTGCCTGGACAAGACTGCGTTGACGATTTGGGGAACGACGGTGTCTTCGTAGCCAACGATGCCGGGAAACAGGGTCTCGTGGGCGCGGAGCCGCGCGATGAGGTTGGTGCGCATCTCATCTTTTACGCTGCGGGTGCGGAGGCAGGCTTCGGCAAAGTGAGGGCTGGTACGCAGGGCACCGAGAGTTTGAGGAAGAAGATGAGGAGCGGGCATGAAGGTCTCCAATTGACCGTTGGGACTGGGGAGAACGGCCGGTTATGAATAGACGCGCGGCGTACGAGATCGCTTTGAACGGAGGACGGGGAAACGGTTCGCGAGATTAAGAGGACTCGCGTAGTGGGTAGTATGCGCCTGTTTCGGGTAATCGCACAATTGGGGAACGGGTCGTGAAAGGGAAGATCGGCTTTCGCATCATTGGAAAACGGGACGAGCCATCAGCTATTCTCCATGGAGGCGGGCTGGACCGCGAGGAAACGAGGACCATGAGTATTTTGAAGACGGCGATCATCGTCAACCTGTTCGGAACGCTTTCGCTGCTGAGCGGAGCCCAGGCACCCAGCAAGGCGCCGCAGACGGCATCTGCCAACGCACTTTCGCCGCCGGTGGCGAGTGCGCCCGCCGCGGCAGCGCCAGGGGCGCCGTTGGTTGTGCCCTCAGCGGTTCTTGCGCCGGGACTCGACGCAGTGCAATACACGCTGAACACGGTGAAGACCGACAAATGGAAGCGCGGCTCGGTGCGAGACGAAGCGGGAGCGGACATCGGCTCAATTGTGTCGGACATCCAAGTAAAGCTGCCGCCGTTGTTGAAGGATGCGGACGGGGCGCCAGCAACTGCGAGCAAAATGATTCCGGTGGCGCGCAATGTGGATGCGCTGTACGACGTGCTGTTGCGGGTGGTGGAGGCGGCGCGGATGGCCGCTCCCGATGACCAGGCAAATGCGCTTCGGCAAGCGTTGGGCACACTGAGCACTTCGCGGCTGGCATTTTACGACAAGATGCTGGCGGCGACTACGGCGCAGGAAAAAGCGACAGATGATTTGCGAATCACGGTGCAGAAGCAGGCGGCATTCAAATGCCCTGTGCCTCCTCCGGTGAAGCCGTGTCCGACACCGGCTGCGCCGAAGCGAGCAGCGAAGAAGCCCAGCGCAGGGACGCCGCAGGGAACGCCGCCGGCAGCGACCACTCCGCCGAAGAAAAACCCATAAGAACTACTGGTAACGTTTCTGGTGCCAGAGCCAGGCGGTGCGGATGATGTCGTCGAGCTGCGTGTAACGCGGCTTCCAGCCAAGTTCGCGTGCGGCCTTGTCAGAGCTGGCGATGAGGAATGCGGGGTCACCGGGTCGGCGTGGCAGTGTTTCGACCGGGATGGGGTGGCCGGTGACGCGACGAACCGACTCGATGACCTCTTTCACGCTGAAGCCATGGCCATTGCCGAGGTTGAGGATGAGGCGGTCTTGCGAGTCGAGAGCTTTGAGGGCGAGCACGTGGGCGTCTGCGAGGTCGGAGACGTGGATGTAGTCGCGGACGCAGGTGCCGTCGGGGGTGGGGTAGTCGTCGCCGTAGATGCGGATATTCTTGCGGCGGCCGAGGGCGACGTCGAGGATCAGGGGGATGAGGTGGGACTCGGGGTCGTGGGCTTCGCCGCGGGTGACGCCGTTGGGACCATCGGGGGCGCCGGCAACATTGAAGTAGCGCAGGGAGGCGTAGCGCAGGCCGTGGATCTGGTTAAACCAGGAGAGCATGTGTTCGACGAGCAGTTTGGATTCGCCGTAGACGTTGGTGGGGTGGAGCTTAGCGTCTTCGCGGATGGGGACCGACTCGGGTTCGCCGTAGACTGCGGCAGTGGAAGAGAAGACCAGGCGGCGGGGGCCGTGGGACAGGATGGCCTCAAGCAGGGACAAGGTCGAGGCGGTGTTGTTGCGGAAAAAGATCTCCGGATGGAGCATGGATTCGCCGGCTTCGATGAGAGCGGCGAAGTGGAAAACGGCGTCAAAAGGCTGGCCGGAGGTGGTAGCACTGCTGAAAAGGTTTACAAGCGCAGCCCCGTCGGCCAAGTCGCCTTCGACAAATTCCGTCCCTGGGGGTAGCGATTCCCGTCGGCTATGGCCCAGGTTATCGAATACAATAGTCTTGTGTCCGAGGGTGGCAAGCAGGCCGGCAACAGTACCCCCGATATACCCTGTTCCGCCGGTAACCAAGATCTTCACAAAAAGTCTGTCCCTTCTCGTACACTTTGGTTTAGCCTAAGTCTATTACACAAGGCGAGGATGAAATGGCAGTTGCCATTCAGCCTGAGACCGCGAATGAGCGGCACGCCCAAGAGTGAGCATTGCACCCCAATCGACCCCGTTGGCAGCTTATCGCAACTTTTGGGCGCTACTCCGGGTCAAATCCTCAAGGTTCCCTTCGCTGGGAATAAGTTGAAATTATTTGTACGGCTGCCTTGGATAACCGGAGTGATTGATGTCCAAGGGAAGCACAAGTGATAACTTGTTTCGCGCAGACGGCCCAAGACGAGGCCAGACTGCATTCAACCTTGTTGTTTTCTGGGCGGCACTCGAAGTTCGGAGCGGAGTTCCAGCCTTCTTCCCACATCGGCGCATTGTTTGAGCAGAACAGGAATACTCGGGGCAATCGGGCCCGGGTCAAGTTCCAAGGTCGCTGCATGTGGCAACAACATCTACTGAGGTTTGAATTATCCAGGAGCGAACGGGCAGTTGCGAGCTTTTGGAGACGAAACGATGTAATCCCGCGCCCGGGATCCTCGGGAGAGATGAAGAAACGCGATACGTTGGGCGCGGACTGCTCCCCGGACTTTGAACTGACTGAGGCAAACGAAACCCGCCGTTAACCCAGCCACCATTGAGGAATTTGAGAGATGCAAATGAGCCACTACCCAGCACGGATCAACTTCGGCTTGCTTCCCGAGCCCGAGGGCAGGTCGGGATCGTTTATAACCGCGGCAGTTATCAACATGATGATTCTGGCCGCGGTGCTTTATATCGGCATGATGGCGAAGCATGTAATCGAGCAGCATCACTTCGAGCAGACGGAGTTGATTTTCCCCACGACGCCTCCTCCGACGCCGAAGGTAAAGATTACGCCGCCGCCGAAGCTGCCGGATTTGCCGAAGCCGGTGGAGATGAAGCTGGAAGCGCCGAAGATCAACCTTCCCAAGCCGGAGGTGAAGCCGGCCTTGAAGCCGATTGAGATGGAAGCGAAGCTGACCACTCCAGTAATGAAGGCAGCCAAGCCTTCGATTATTCTGGCGCCTCAACCGAAGGCAGCGCTGACGGCGGCTGCACCGGCATTGACGCCGCAGGAGCACCCCTCGACGAAGCAGGTGCATTTTGGCGATATTCAGGGTGTAACGCCGAATCCAAACGCGACGAAGGCCGCGACGGTGGCGGCGATTGGCAATCCGTATGGCGGGATGCAGGGTCCAGCGCAGGCGCCGCGGGGTGTGGTGGGATCAACAGGAATTGGCAATGGCACGCACTCGGGTTCGAATGCGGGCATCGTAGGTAAGGTAGCCTCGGCTGGTATTCCGGGTGGCACGGGAACGGCACCCACGGGCTATGTCGGTGGCAAAGTTGGTTCCGCCGGAATTCCTCAGATGACGGCGGCTGTGGCCCAACCGACAATGAAACAGATTCCGACGGCAACGAACCTTGAGGTTATCTCGAAGCCGCCGGTGCAGTACACCAGCGAAGCGCGGCAGTTAAAGGTGCAGGGCGATGTAATTTTGCGCGTGACCTTTACGGCGGCGGGCCGGGTGGTAGTGGATGGCGTGGTGCACGGACTTGGCCATGGCCTGGACGAGGAAGCACGGCGGGTAGCGGAGATGATTCGTTTTCGTCCGGCAACACGCAACGGACAGGCAGTGGATTTAACCACGAATATTACGATTACGTTCCAATTGGCTTAAGAGTCGAACGCAAGAAAAACGTTGGACTGGCTCGAGCCGGCGGGACCCTTCCCCCGGGGAACGAGCCAGTAACGGGAAGAATAAAACTAGGAGCTTGAAATGAATTTTCGGAAGATCACTTTCACCTTACTCACCCTGGTGTTGGGTGTCTCGTTCGCATATGGCAAGAAGAAGGAACCCAAGTACGAGCAGGCACACCAGCTCACCCCAGACCAGGCAGCACTGGTGCAGAAGGCGATCGGGCAGGAGAAAGTACTGATCAAGGCCATTCAGGAGCACACGCCGCTGGTGGAGACTTACATTCAGGACACCCGGCCGGATGTGAAGCTGTATGAAGTGCCGGTGGACGATCAGTACACACTGAGCCGTGTCGATTTTGGAAAGGGATTTTTCGATAAGGCATACGAGCCGCGCTCGGCGAGCAAGCATGGCTTCTTCAAGGGGTCGCTTTCCGCGATGACGGGCCTGACGAAGGCTTTGGGCCTGGACAAGCGATTCACCTACAATCCGACCGGATTTATGGAAATGATGTTTGTGGATCCGAGCGGATTTGACCAGCAGCATTATGTCTTCAGCTATGTACGCCGGGAATTTCTGGGTGCAGTGCGCACATGGGTTTTCGATGTGCACCCGAAGGTCGCGGGCATGGGCCGCTTCTACGGGCGCATCTGGGTTGAGGACGAAGATGGCAACGTAGTGCGCTTCAATGGCACATACACGGGGCCTTCGTCCGAGGACGATTCGCGGCACTACTTTCACTTCGACAGCTGGCGGATGAATGTGCAGCCGGGTGTCTGGTTGCCGGTAGCGATCTATGTAGAAGAGACGAATCGCGACGACAACGCCAAGTCGGTTGGCCTGAAGGCGCAGACGCACTTCTGGGGCTACAGCCTGAAGCTGCCCACGCGGGACAGCGAAAACGTAAGCATGAAGATCGAAGACGCGGTGGACAAGAGCGACGACTCACAGGATGTGAGCCCGCTGCAGGCTTCGCGCGACTGGGTAACGCAGGCGGAGAACAATGTAATCGACCGTTTGGAAGAAGCAGGCCTGGTGGCTCCGCTGACGCCGAATGGATATGAGACGACGGTGCTCGATCAGATTGTGGTGAACCTGGCGGTACCGAACAACATGGCATTCTCGAGCCCGGTGCACTGCCGCGTGATGTTGACCGACACGGTGGAAGCAACGACGGTGGGCAACACGATATTGATCAGCAAGGGCTTGATCGACACGCTGCCGAACGAAGAGGCGATTGCTTCAGTGGTTTCGCTGGAATTGGCGCACATCGTACTGGGGCACCACATCGACACGCGCTACGCGTTTAACGACCGGCTGCTCTTCCCCGATGAGTCGACGTTCAAGCGGATCGAGATGAACCACTCCGACGCGGACGATGCAGCCGCGGCGAAGAAGGGCATGGAGTATCTGCAGGCGTCGATGTACAAGGACAAGTTCGCAACGGCGGGATTGTTCTGGGCGCAGCTAGCGGACAGAAGCAAAACGCTGAAGGCACTGAACACGCCGCTGCTGGGCGACTCGATGCTGAAGGCGGATGGCACGCCGTGGATGGCGGACCTTTCACACAACGCACCGAAGCTCAACTGGGACGACCTGACGCAGATTCCTGCTTTGCCGCTGGGAAGCTGGCTGAAGACCGATCCCTGGGACGACAAGGTGCACATGCTGAACGCCAAGCGGTATGCGCCGATGAATGCGCGCGACAAGATGCCGTTGGAAGTGACGCCGCTCTACTACAAGCTGCAGCGGTATGAAGTTGCAGCTGCGGCACCGGCAGCGGCACCGGCCGCAGCACCGGCGGCAGCTCCAGCGGGCGATACGGCGAACCCTCCGGCGGCGACGCAGCCCAATGCCAATCCTCCGGCGGGTGGGGACACATCGCAGAGCGGGCCCCAATCGACGGCGACAGCGCCGACTCCGCAGTAAGCAAGCGGCGTGAATCCGAGGCCGGGGGTGGCAGATCATCTCCGGCCTCAATTGCGTAGGGCTAGATTCTCAATACTATCCAGGGCCTGCACGTTTTCGGAGAAAGTGAACGCGTACAAGAAATCTCCCCATGAAGAAGACCACCGTATTCCTTATTTGTTGCTTGCTTGGCGCCGGGGCAGTCTTAGCCCGCGCGCAAGTAGTTCCCGCGGCGACACGGCGGGTGACGACGCTGAATGTTGGCGCACTTGGATCGATGTTTCAGCCGGACTATGCTGGGAACTTCGTTCCGCAGGAGGCGCCCAATCGGCTTTACGGTTGGGGCACCTACGTCGACCTGGGCTTGGGCCGGTGGGCGCAGATCGAGGCGGAAGGCCGATGGCTGCGAGCGAATCCCTATGTGAATATCCGCGAGGACAACTACCTTATCGGACCGCGGATTCTGGCGCCGCGCTACAAGAAACTTCGGCCTTATGGCAAGGTGCTGTTCGGCTACGGCAGAATGAATTTCCAATACAACTTTGCGTACGGGCGATTTGCCGATCTGGCGTTGGGCGGAGGCGTGGATTATCCGCTGACGAAGAGGATCAGCGCACGGGTGAACTTTGAGTACCAACTGTGGCCGAACTGGGTCAACGGTACGCTGAAGCCGTATGGCGGTGATGTGGGGATTGCTTACAAGGTGTTTTGAGTAAGCCACCTAGATAAGTTGATCAGTTGAGTATTCGTCGATCCAGGTTTCAAAAGCGAGAATTGGGACACTCGGTACTCAATGCCAAAGACGCTCCGACGGTCGACATCAACTCCATCCGAAGACGCCCATTTATCATGAACACAATTACTGACGACGAGAGAGCATTGCTGTTCCAATTCTTTGGTGCATACTTTCACCAGGATTGGGATCTCGAAGCCGAAACTCCGGCGGGGGTAATAGCACTCTATATACGCGATTCGTCAGGAGACAGGATTCGCCAGCTCAGAACAGCCATTCTCAGATTGATAGATTGCGCGTGCGAGAACGCGACGCAAGAAGAACGCCTGCTTCGCGATTTCGGCTGCTATTACTTACCAAGCGCAGATGGCCTAACCGTGAATGAATGGCTCGAGAATATTCTTACGGATTTATCTGCGGCAGAGGGACCGCTGTTGAATAATTGACACCTCGTCAATTGATGCAGCCGTTCAAGTCCTCTTCCAATCCCAAAACGCACAAAGGCCGCTCCTTAGGGAGCGGCCTTTTGTTGTGTAGCGGTTAAAGTGGCGGGCTTGGCCCCACCGCAGGTGGTTAGGCCGGGGAGGGTGAGCCCTCGGGGAAGCTGCCGGACCCGCTGCGGGTTTCGGGCTTGAGGATTTGCTGACCGGTGCCGGTGCCGTCGCTGGGCGAAGCCAGTACGGAGCGGATGGGCGGCAGTTCCAAGCCTTCGATGAGCATACGGACTTCTTCGGCGTCGATGGTTTCACGCTCGAGAAGGGCGGCTGCGATGCGGTGCATTGCATCCTTGTGCGCTTCGAGAATCGAATGTGCCGACTGGTAGGCTTCGTCGATGAGGCGGCGCACTTCAAGGTCAATCTGGCGGGCCGTCTCTTCGCTGAAGTCGCGATGCTGAGCAATTTCGCGGCCGAGGAAGATCTGCTCTTCCTTTTTGCCGAAGGTGAGCGGACCGAGGCGGCTCATACCGTACTCGCACACCATGCGGCGGGCGAGGTCGGTAGCCGTTTCTATATCGCTGCCTGCGCCGGTGGACATCTGGTCGAGGAAGATCTCCTCGGCCACACGGCCGCCATAGGCGATGGCGAGGCGCGTTTCAAGATACTCGCGGGTGTAGTTATGACGGTCGCCGGGCAAAAAGATGGTGACCCCGAGAGCCATGCCGCGAGGGATGATGGTGACTTTGTGAATGGGATCGGAGTGCCGATGCCGGAAAGAGACCAGCGCGTGGCCCGCTTCGTGGTAGGCGGTGACCCGCTTTTCCTCGTCGGTGAGCAGCATGGACTTGCGCTCGGCGCCCATGAGCACCTTGTCCTTGGCCAATTCGAAGTCGTACATCAGCACCTGCTTGCGATTGACGCGCGCAGCGTTGAGTGCGGCCTCGTTGACCATGTTGGCCAGGTCGGCGCCACTGAAGCCAGGCGTTCCGCGAGCGAGGATGTTGAGGTTGACGTCGTCGCCGACAGGGACCTTCTTGACGTGGACGCGGAGGATTTCTTCGCGGCCACGCACGTCGGGCAATCCTACGACCACGCGGCGGTCAAAGCGGCCGGGGCGAAGGAGTGCGGGATCGAGCACATCGGGACGATTGGTGGCGGCGACGAGGATGACGCCGTCGTTTGACTCGAAGCCGTCCATTTCGACGAGGAGTTGATTGAGGGTCTGTTCGCGCTCATCGTGTCCGCCGCCGAGGCCAGCGCCGCGATGACGGCCGACCGCGTCGATTTCGTCGATGAAGATGATGCAGGGGGCGTTCTTTTTACCCTGTTCGAAGAGGTCGCGGACCCGGCTTGCGCCGACGCCGACGAACATCTCAACGAAGTCAGAACCGGAGATGGAGAAGAACGGCACGTTGGCTTCGCCGGCTACAGCGCGGGCGAGCAGCGTTTTGCCGGTTCCCGGAGGTCCGACGAGCAGGACGCCCTTGGGAATGCGACCGCCGAGCTTTTGGAACTTTTGCGGCTCGCGCAGATACTCGATGATCTCCTTGAGTTCTTCTTTGGCTTCGTCGACGCCGGCCACATCCTTGAATGTGACTTTCTTCTGCTGCATGGAGAGCAGGCGGGCACGGCTCTTGCCGAAGGAGAGGGCCTTGTTGCCGCCGGACTGCATCTGCCGGAGCATGAAGAACCAGATGGCGCCGAGCAGGACAAACGGACCCACATTAATGAGCAGCGGGATCAGGATGTTGTTCTGCGGATCCTTCAAATTGAAGGAGACCTTGGCGGCATGGAGCTTGTTGATGAGCGTGTCGGTGCTCGCCGGGATCGTGGTGTGGAACTGATCCTTGGGCGACGCCTTCAGGTGGCCATGGAGCTCGGTCCCCTGAATGGTGACATCGTTCACCTGCGCGGCATCGATCTTGTCGAGCAGATCAGAGTAGGAGTACTCGGTGTCTTTAGCCCCCATATTGGTGCCGCGACTTACCACGGCCCACAACATCATGAGGCAAATGAGGATAAAGACCCAGAACATGATAGTTTTGACGGTCGAATTCACCAGGATTCCTCTTTCCCGGCGGGGGAGAAGCCATTTTGATGGGCTTCCATCACCGCCTACTCCACCCCTTTAGACGCCGTGTTGAGCTTCGAAGTCACAGAAAGTGTGGGCTTCGTTGCCGGTAGACACTTCGAGCTTCCGCCGGGATGAGCAGTAACAACGATTGTACTCCGAAGCGGGGGGAATTCCGGAGGGGGGCGCGCCGAAAAACAGTACCGAATGCGCTGGAGTTTCGAGTGGTGAAAAGGCGCGTTGGGTACGCGCGAAGTTCAGGGCGTCGAGCCGGGGCTGGGGTCTGCAGAAAGCGAAGTAACGGAGATGTCCAGTCCGGGGTCGGGTTCGACTTCGACGCCGCGCATCCAGACTATGTGGCCGTCGCATTCGAGGACCGGCCACGCGGCGCGGTCGGTTCCGGTAACTTTCATACGCTCAAGCACTTCCTTGACTTTTCTGAAGTTGGAGGAATGGCGCAGGCGAACGCGGTCGCCGGGCTTCCAGGGTCTGAGGAGGGCCGATGTGGGCGAGTTGGTGAGTTGGTCGGATGCCGGAGAGACTTCGATGCGGAGGAGGATTCCGTAGGCGGGGGCCGCGATTTCGCCGGGTACGGCCACGGTGTACTCGGCTGCAACTTTCGTACTGTTGGAGGTTGCGGGCGAAAGGGCTCCGGCGGTCAGGCGCAGCTCTCGGTGGGTGCGTTCGGCGCGGAGTCCGTGGGCGAGCTCGAGCTTTTGACCGGCGCGGCCGATGAGGGCGAGGGCGCGCAAGGATTCAGTGGCCGCGAAGTCGGGCGCGGCGCCGAGTTGCTGGGCGGCATGGCGGAGAAAGCGGCGCTGGACAGCGGGCGCGAGGTCGGCGAGGCGGGTAATGTCGAGGGCGAGGCCATCGCTGGAGGCGCGTCCGCCGCCGCGCACGGGACGGCCGGGAAGGATCAGCTGCGGCGCGATGCGGGCGATTTCGGCACTCCACCAGGCTTCCTCGTCGCGGGCGAGGGTGGCCATTTGCGCCATGTGTTCGCGGAGACGGGGATTCCATGTTTCGAGGAGAGGGAGGAGTTCGTGACGGATGCGATTGCGGGTAAAGGTGATGTGGCGGTTGGTGGAGTCTTCGCGCCAGGGCTGGTGAATGGAGTGAAGGTAAGATTCGATTTCGACGCGGGTGGTGGAGAGAAGCGGGCGGACAATGCGACCTTCGGGAAATTCAAGGACGGGATGAATGCCGGAGAGACCTTCAGTCCACGCGCCGCGCAGGAATTTGGCGAGAACGGTTTCAGCCTGATCATCGAGGGTGTGGGCGGTGGCGACTGCGTCGAGTGCCGGTTCGTGGGGCGGAGTTTTGGACAGTAGATCGCGGAACCATTGATAGCGGAGGCGGCGGGCGGCTTCTTCGATGGTCTCGGAGTGGGCTTTCGCTTCGGCGGCGGTGTCGACGCGGGCGTGGTGGAAGGGAATGTTGAGTTCGGCGGCAAGGGCTTGGCAGAAGGCGAGGTCGGCGTCGGCTTCCGCTCCGCGAAGGCCGTGGTGGAGGTGCGCGGCGTGAAGCACGAGGCCGAGTTCCCTGCCCTTTTCCCGATTCCGCTCGGCGAGTGTACGCAGGAGGGCGACGGAGTCGGCTCCGCCGGAGAGCGCGATGGCGAGGCGCAGGCCGGGGCGGAGGAGAGACGTGTCGATGGGGAGCGTGGGGCGCACGAGAGGATGATAATTGTCCGAGCATGCAAAGATCCGTCTCTGCTCACTTCGGCGATGCACCGCGGCATGTGACGGCGGCCGTTATCGGCTACACCTAGCGCCGATGTATACTCGCCGAGTTATGCAGGTATTTGCGATTCTTCCGGCGGCGGGACTGGGAACACGGATGGCGGGGCCGCAGCCCAAGCAATTTCTAGCGCTGGATGGGGTTCCGATTCTGATTCACTCGCTGCGCGCGTTTGCGGCGGTGGAGCGGGTGACGGCGATCTACGTGGCGGTGCGCAAGCCAGAGATGGAGCGGGTAGCGGCGCAGGTGGCGGAATTCGGCTTCAGCGGCAAGGTGCATGTGGTCGAGGGCGGGGATAACCGGCAGGAATCCGTGGCGCACGCGCTGGCTGCGTTGCCGGCGGAAGAGGACGACATTGTGCTGGTGCACGACGCGGTGCGTCCTCTGATTGACGCGGCGACGATTGAGCGCACCATTGATGCGGTGGTCGAGCACGGTGCCGCGATTGTGGGGCTGCCGGCGGTGGATACGATCAAGCAGGTGGAGCGGACGGCGCACGGTGCCCTGATTACGGCGACGCTGCCGCGCGAGTCGATTGTGCAGGCGCAGACGCCACAAGGATTCCAGTATGGCCTGCTGCAGAAGGCGTTTGCGGAAGCAACGGCAGATGGCTTTGTTGGCACGGACGAGGCCTCAGTAGTGGAGCGGGCCGGATTGCAGGTGGCGGTGGTACCGGGTTCTCAGGTTAATCTGAAGATCACGCAGCCGGGCGACCTGGAATTGGCCGAATTTTATTTGCGCCAGCGCGCCCACTGAATGGAGCAGGGCGAAAACGGAGTTGATTTTGTTCCCTCAGGGGCTAAAGCCCCGGTCATTTTTTGGCGCTGACGTACGGGCGGAAGCCCGTACCCTTCAAAGCACGACTGAGCAAATTTCTTTGGATTGCGGGCACGGAGACCATGGACACACGGATTGGATTTGGCTATGACTCGCATGAATTCAAGGCGGGGGTACCGCTGCGGATTGGCGGCATGACGCTGGATCATCCTGAGGGTTTGGCTGGGCACTCCGACGGCGATGTGCTGCTGCATGCGATTACCGATGCGCTGCTGGGCGCTGTGGCGGCGGGCGATATCGGGAGCTTTTTTCCGCCGGGCGATCCGCGGTGGAAGGATGCCGACTCGGCAATTTTTCTGAAGCTGGCGATGGAAGAGTTGCACCATGCGGGCTATCGCATTGTGAACGTCGATACGACGCTGGTGCTGGCTGCGCCGAAGATTGGGCCGGTTGCGGGGGAGATGCGTTCGCGGGTGGCCGACCTGCTGAGCGTGGACCTGGACCAGGTGAGCATCAAGGCGAAGACTCCGGAGGGTTTGAATCTGGACCACGTGGCGCAATGCCATGCGGTGGCGCTGGTGGAGAAAGCCCTGGATCCGGACGAGCTGAAAAGCATGAGCGCGGTGATCGAAACGCAGAAACAACTTGAGGACGTGGTGGACGATCTGCTGGCCTCGGTGCATGGGGTGCCGAAGAAGCGCGTGATCGATCCGGTGTACGACACGGAAGACATTACGTAAGAGCTAGTGGTCAGGGGTAAGTTTTCAGTTGTCAGATAACTGAGCCGACCGGTTCTGCTGTTCAGTGTCCATATGGACTGACAGTTGGCGCACAATTTCCTTTCTGACGGAACCGAACATCTTATTGCAATTGATTTCACCGGAGGTCTTGTCGCTGATGAGCTTGCGCTCTTTTGTAACTCTATCGTCTATTTTTGTGGTCACTCTTACAGCTGGATCGGCTGCCGACGCGCAGGATTGGAGGACGCCGGCGGAGAGCAGCGGCTACAAAACGACCCCTGATTATGCGGAGACGGTGGCTTATGTGGAGCGGGTGGCGGCCGCGGCTCCGGGGCAGGTGAAGGTCGAGAACTTTGGCAAGACGGGCGAGGCGCGCGATCTGAAGATTGTGATTGTGTCGAAGGATGGGGTGTTCGATCCGGCGGCGATTCATGCGTCGGGGCGCGCAATTCTGCTGGTGCAGAACGCGATTCACGCAGGCGAGATGGACGGGAAAGATGCTTGCCTTGCGCTATTGCGCGACATCGTAATCAACAAGACGAAGGCGGCTTTGCTGGATCATGCCGTGTTCGTTTTCATCCCTGTCTACAACATTGATGGGCACGAACGGCGGTCAGCTTACAACCGCATCAATCAGAATGGGCCGGAGGTGATGGGGTGGCGCGGCAACGGAACCAACATCAATCTCAACCGCGACTACATGAAGGCGGATGCACCGGAGACGCGGGCGTTCTTGAAGATGTTTGATCGCTGGCTGCCGGACTTTTTTGTGGACGACCACGTAACAGACGGAGCGGATTTTCAATACGACGTGACGTTCGCACTGGATGCCACTCCTAATGTCGAGGCGGGGACGGCCAAGTGGATTCGCGAGGATGTGACTCCGGAGCTGGTGCGGCGGGTGAATGCGGCGGGGCATCTGGCGTTTCCTTCACTGATTGATTTGAACGACGAGACAGACCCCGCGCAGGGACTTGGCTTTAGCGCGCTGGCGCCGCGGTTTTCGAATGGGTTCACGATTCTGGAGAATCGGCCGGGGCTGCTGGTTGAGATGCACATGCTGAAGGATTACAAGACGCGGGTGACGGGCAACTACGAGATTTTACGAGCGCTGCTGGAGGTGCTGAATCGCGATGCGGCGAAGCTGATCGCGCTGAATCACGCGGCGGATCTGGAGGCGGAGAAACTGGGCGCGCACGCGCTGGGCAACGAGCAGTTTCCGCTGGAAGTGGGATGGGATGGGACGACGACGCCGGTGGAGTTTCGCGGCTATCAGTTTAAGCGGGAGTTGAGCGATGTGTCAGGCACTATGTGGGTGAGCTACACGCACGAGCCTTGGAATGTGACGCTGCCTCTGGGGACTGGCGCCAAGGTGACGCTGTCGACGACTGCTCCAATGGCCTACATTGTGCCTCCGCAATGGACGCACGCGATCGATGTGCTGGAAGCGCACGATGTGAAGCTGCGGCATACGACGGCGGCGTGGACAGGCAACGTGGAGCGCTATCGCTGCGCGGGGATGGAGTGGCAGGGGCATCCATTTGAGGGGCGGCACCCATTGTTTCGCGGCGAAGGGGGCGGCAGCGAGCCGGGGCGTTTTGGAACGTGCGCGCTGACCACGGAGACGATGACGTTTCCGGCGGGATCGGCAGTGGTGGAACTGAATCAGAGGCTGTCAAAGGTGGCGATTGAATGGCTGGAGCCGCAGGCGCCGGATTCCGCGCTGCGATGGGGATTCTTCGACCCGATTTTTGAACAGCGGGAGTTTGGCGAAGGGTATGTGCTGGAAAAGCTGGCGCGCGAGGAGTTGGCCAAAGATCCCGCACTGAAGGCGGAGTTTGAGCATCGCGTCGCAACCGATGCGCGGTTCGCGGCGAGCCCGAGGGCGCGGCTGGAATTCTTTTACGACCGGTCGCCATGGGGATTGGCGAACCACGTGGGCGAGTATCCGGTGGGGCGGCTGCTGAGCCTGGATGGGGTGCCGGTCGAGTAGGCGCTGGTGAGAGGCCTAACGCGATAGTGTGTGAAGCATCACGCGGCGAAGAAATTGATTGCAGTTTGATGCGATTCGCCTTACTGTGACGGGGAGCTTCCATTCCAAAACTGGAGCAAATCTATGCACTTCGCGCTCATCCTGCAGCAAAGTCAGCCCGATCCGGAACAAGTGGCAAAAATCATGGCCGCCTTTATTCCGCTGATCGGAATTTTTGTTTTGATTGCCCTGGCCATCGTGATTGTGCCGTTCTGGTTCATCTGCAAGAAGGCGGGCTTCTCGCCGTGGCTTGCGCTTCTGAACATTGTGCCAGCGGGCAATTTGATCCTGATCTATGTGCTGGCCTTTGCGGAATGGAAGGTAGTGCCGCTTGCACCGCCGCCGATGCCGTATCCGTATCCTCCGGCGCCCCCGCGGCAGTGAGCGAAAACTGATAGCATCGAAGAGGAAAAGCCTCATCGATGCCTGAAGAAGATCTCTCCCACGTCAAGAGTCCACGCGTCCGATTTGCTCCTTCGCCCACCGGTTTTCTGCACGTGGGCAGCGCGCGCACGTTTATTTTCAACTGGCTTTATGCGCGCCATAATCAAGGAACGATGGTGTTGCGCCTGGACGACACGGATGTCGAGCGCAACACCGAGGCCAGCGTGCAATCCATCTTTTTGGGATTGCGCTGGCTGGGCCTTACGTGGGACGAAGAGTACAAGCAATCGGAACGGCTTGACCTGCATCGCAGTGCGGCGGAAGCGATCTTCGCCAAGGGGCTGGCGTATCGCGATTTCACGCCCGCACACGCGGGCGACGATAACCAATCCGCGGGCCAGGGTGCGTGGCTGTCCAATCCTGGCATGCGAGAGATATCAAAGGAAGAGAGCGATCGGCGCGCTGCCGCGGGGGAGACGTTTGCGTTGCGCTATCGCGTACCGCGTGGAGTGGATCGGACCCTGCGTTTTGTGGACGCGGTGTATGGGGCGCAGGCCAAGCTTGCAGACGAGGTGGAAGATTTCGCGCTGCTGCGGTCGGACGGGATGCCAACGTATCATCTGGCCTCGTGCGTGGACGACGCCGATTTGCGTATCAGCCAGATTATTCGCGGCCAGGATCACCTGACGAATACGTTTAAGCACCTGTTGATCTTCGAGGCGCTGGGGGCGGAAGCGCCGCAGTTTGCGCATCTTCCTTTGCTGGTGGCGCCTGATGGGACGAAGCTGTCGAAGCGCAAACACGGGCCTGTGGTGAGCGTGACCACGTATCGCGATGCAGGGTTTCTGCCGCAGGCGTTTATCAACTTTTTGTGCCTGCTGGGCTGGTCGCCGAAGAACGACCGCGAATTTCTGACGCTCGACGAACTGAGCGGGGCCTTCACGTTCGAGGGCGTGAATCGCGCGAATGCCGTGATCAATTTTTCAGAGAGCGATCCATTCGATCCCAAGGCGGTGTGGCTGAATGCGGAGCATATTCGGGCGCTGCCGGTGGAAGAACTGAGCCGGGATATTGCGCCATTTTTTGCGGAGGCAGGGCTGGAGGCTTCACCGGAGAAGCTTCTCGCGGTGACGCCGCTGATTCGCGAGCGCATCAAATTGCTGCGCGAGGCCCCGGCAGCCGCGGATTTTTTCTTTCTGCCGGAGTTGGCGCCTTACGATCCTGCGGAGTTGATTCCGCAGAAGGGCGATGCCGCGATGACGCTGCGCGTTTTGGAGAAGGCGCAGGAAGTGCTGGCGGCGACGGCGTTCGATCACGATTCGCTGGACCAGGCGTTGCGCGCGGCTGCGGCATCACTTGGTCTGAAGGCGGGGCCGATGTTTCAGCCGATCCGCGTGGCCGTGTGCGGGCGGAAGAATGCGCCGCCGCTGTTTGAAACGCTGGTGGTGCTGGGGCGCGAAGTTTGCCTCGAACGCATCCGCAAGGCTGAAGCCAACCTTGCGTCGCTCGGCTGAGAAGCCTGTGTGGAGTACCGCAATTTTTGTGGAGTAAGGAAACGCAGCGATGACGAATATAAATTCAGAGAGCCCGGATGTCCGCGCCGCGAGCAGTTTTCTTCGCGATCATATTGCGGAGGATGTGCGTAACAAGAAGTACGGCGACGCGATTGTGCAGACGAGGTTTCCACCCGAGCCTAACGGCTATCTGCACATTGGCCACGCCAAGGCGATCTGCATCGATTTTGGCCTGGCCGATGAGTTTGGCGGCAAAACCAACCTGCGCTTCGACGACACCAATCCCGAGAAGGAGGAGACGGAGTACGTCGATTCCATCATGAAGGACGTGCGCTGGCTTGGCTTCGAGTGGGATCGCCTGTGCTACGCGTCTGATTATTTCGGCCAGCTTTACGAGTGGGCGTTGGCGCTCGTCAAGGCGGGCAAGGCGTATGTCGATGACTTGACCGCCGACGAGATTCGGCAACACCGCGGCACGCTGACCGAGCCGGGCAAGGACAGTCCTTATCGCAACCGGAGTGTCGACGAGAATCTCGACCTGTTTGTGCGCATGAAGAATGGCGAGTTCCCGGACGGCAGCCGCGTGTTGCGGGCGAAGATCGACATGGCGTCGCCGAACTTGAATATGCGCGACCCGGTCATGTATCGCATTCTGCATGCGACGCATCATCGCACGGGCGACGAGTGGTGCATTTATCCGATGTATGACTACGCGCATGGGCAGTCGGATTCAATCGAGCATGTGACGCACTCGATGTGTACGCTGGAATTCACAGATCACCAACCGCTGTACCGCTGGTTTATCGAGCAACTGGGCATCTTCCCTTCGCAGCAGATTGAATTCGATCGCCTCAACATCACCTACACGATGCTCAGCAAGCGCAAGCTTCTGCAGTTGGTGCAAGAGAAGCGCGTCAACGGCTGGGACGATCCGCGTATGCCCACTCTGAGCGGAATTCGCCGCCGCGGCTATACGCCGGAAGCCATTCGGACCTTTGTGATTGCGGCCGGGATTTCGCGCACGAACGGGACCACAGACATTGAAATGCTGGAGCATTTTCAGCGCGACGATCTGAACCACCGTGCACTGCGCGCGATGGTGGTGCTGCGCCCTTTGAAGCTGGTGATCGACAACTACCCGGAAGGACAAGAGGAGTTGGTCGAGGTCGCCAATAATCCTGAGGACCCTGCTGCCGGGACGCGCCAAGTGCCCTTTTCGCGCGAGGTTTATATCGAGCAGGACGATTTTCGGGAGGTTCCGCCGCCAAAGTATTACCGGCTTTCGCCGGGCAAGGAAGTGCGGCTGCGGAATGCGTATTTCATCACAGCGCAGAGTGTGGTGAAGGACGCCGAGGGGAATATTGCCGAGGTGCATTGCACGTATGATCCGGCAAGCAAGGGTGGCAACTCGCCCGACGGGCGCAAGGTGAAGTCGACCATGCACTGGGTGTCGGCGACGCATGCCATCTCCGCGGAGATACGCATTTACGACAAGCTTTTCAGCAAGGCCGATCCCTACGATCTTGAAGAGGGCCAGGATGTGCTCGACAATTTGAATCCCAATTCGCTGGAAGTTCTGACTACCGCGAAACTGGAGCCTTCACTTGCGGAGGCCCCGGTGGGAGGGCATTTTCAATTCGAGCGCGTTGGGTATTTCTGTGTGGATCCCGATTCGACGGGCGGGAATCTGGTGTTCAATCGGACATTGGCGCTGAAGGATTCGTGGGCGAAGATTGAGAAAGCCACCTCCGGTGGGGGAGCCGCTCGCTAGTCGGCACCTGCGGTGCGGCAGACGCTCACTTTTCGCTCGCAAGAGTGTTCCGCTTTCCCGTGTCACAGAATCGAGACGCGTGGCGCGAAAAACTCTTGGATAGATGCTTATTGCCCGATGACGTCGATGGGGACGGTCACTGTTTTTGGGGGCATGCAGGCATTTTTGTCGCAGGCCTGGTAGCGGAGGGTGGCCTGGACGAGATGGTTTCCGGGATCGGCCACGATGCGCGCCTGGATGGTGAACTCGCCGGTATACACGCTCAGTTTGGTTTTTGGATCGAGAGGGAGCGTGATGTCGACGCCGTCAGGATAGGTCGCGCTTTTGAGGGTGACGCCTGAGGTGGCCGGCAGCGCGAAAGTGGTGGGGATGAGGAAGTCCTCTTTGGGCGCGTGGGAATTAATGTGAAATCCCTGCGCGATGCGGAAGTGAAGGGCGACGGGGCTGGGCTTGCCGGCCGGCACCGTGACCTGCTCGGGGAAGAGATATTCGACGGCAGCGCCGCGGGCGATGGAGCGGTTAGGCGAGTCGGCGAGCGGAGACTGGGCGGGGGCGACGAGGGCGGCGAGAATCAGCGAAATAGTAACTGTTGCGTGAAAACACTTCATTCAATTCATCCGTTCAGAGTATTGCTCTCCCAGGTCTCAAAATCGAGACCTAGGGTACCCAAATATTCATCTTCAATCGCTTAGGCTCCGGCTCCCAGGGCTTTGCGAATGTTGGCTTCCATATCGTCTTTTGAGGTGATGCCCATTTGCACGGCGACCACCTGGCCGGCGCGGTCGACATAGAACGAGGTGGGCATGGAATCGAGCCCGCCATACGGTTTGCTGAGCGAATCGCCATTGAGGAGCACGGGATAGTCCATGTGTTCGTCGCTGACAAATTTTTGCACGGCTGCCTTGTCTTTGGCCCAGGCGGCTTTGTCGTTGTCGGCCAGGTCGTCGCCTTCGGTATCGATGCCGAGCACTTCAAATCCCTGTGGCGCGTACTGCTTGCGCAATTCGACGATCCAGGGGGTTTCAAGTTTGCAGGGGCCGCACCAGGTGGCCCAGAAATTGACGAGGACAGCTTTGCCTTTGTAGCTGGAGAGGGAAACTTTTTGGCCGCTGAGATTCTGGAGAGTGAAGTCGGGCGCGGGCTTGCTGATGAGGGGCGACCCAGGCTGCGGGATGTTGCCGGAAGCGTCGGGCACGAGTTCAGCTTTGGCGGCGAGCGCGAGACGTTTTTCGGCGGCTTGCTTGCGAAATTCCCAATTGGCCCAGCCGGCCCAGGCAAAGATGGCGAGAAGAAGCAGGACGACAGAAAGGACGACGGTATTGCGCTTCACGGGGATGAGACCTCTTGGAATGATTGTACGGGGAGGAACGGTGTTGAGTGAACAGCGGGCCGCCGCAGAGGGTGGCGAGGGTGGTGATACCATCAGAAACCGATGATCCACAAAGAGAATGAAGACGGCATGAAGCCGGCGGACCTGGTGCGGACGGAGGCGGCGGCGCTTGAAGCTCTGGCGGTGCGGTTGGACGGCACGATGGCCGAGCCGTTTGCGCGGGCTGTCGATCTGATTGCCCGTTGCGGCGAAAGCAATGGCCGCGTGGTGGTCACGGGGATGGGCAAGAGCGGAATCATCGCGCAGAAGATTGCGGCGACGCTGAGCTCGACGGGATCGCCCGCGCTGTTTCTGCATCCCGCTGAGGCGGTGCATGGAGACCTGGGTGTGCTGATGCCGGGCGACGTGGTGATTGCGTTGTCGGCGAGCGGCGAGACCGAGGAGATTCTGCGGCTGCTGGCGACGGTGAAGCGCAAAGGCGACGCGCTGGTGACCTTCTGCTGCAATCTGCAATCGACGCTGGCGGAGGCGAGTGATGTGGCGCTGGATTGCGGCGTGGAACGCGAGGCGTGCGGGCTGAACTTGGCGCCGACGGCGAGCACTACAGCGATGTTGGCGCTGGGCGATGCGTTGGCGATTGCGGTGAGTTTGCGCAAGGGATTCAAGGCAGAAGATTTTGCGGAACTACATCCCGGCGGCAAGCTGGGAAAACAGTTAGCCAAGGTCCGTGACCTGATGCACACGGGCGACGATGTGCCGGTGGTGGCTGTGGCGACGCCGATGACGGATGTGATCTACGAGATGTCGTCGAAGAAACTGGGCATCACGACGGTGCAGGAACGAGGCCGGTTGTGCGGGGTGATCAGCGACGGCGATTTGCGAAGGCTGCTCGAACGCGAGGGCGGGTCCGCATTGAGCCGGACGGCGGGCGAGGCCATGAATGCCGATCCGCGAACCATTGGCGGAGCAGAGTTAGCAGCGAAGGCATTGGCGATTCTTGAGGAGAGGAAGATCACTTCCCTCGTGGTGGTCGATGAGGACGACATGGTTGAGGGCGTGGTGCATCTGCATGATCTGTGGGGCGTGGAGTTGATTTGAAAGCAGGGAATAGGGAGTAGGGACTGAGGGACTAGGGACAAGGGACTAGAAAAGACGGCTGATTGACTTCCCTGCTTTCCCGTGTCCCAGAAGCGAAACCCTTTGACTTCGCTCAGGGCAGGCTTTTGGAGCAGTCGGCTTCCTCGCTCGCGCAATCCATACCCGTGTCAGCGCTAACACGCCTCGTGTCTCGCCTGACACGCGGGGTCTCAATGAATTCTGTCTAGATCCTTTGTTTGCAGTCGTCGAGAAATGGCACTTTGCTTGCACCTTTACTGGGCGGGAGGCGCAAAGCTGTGACGAAGCTTGCAGCCAGATCGCTGAGAATTGCAGCGCGGAGAATCGCGGCTCGGAAAGCGGAGCCAACCACCCGAACATTTAGAATGATTGCTGCTTCATTTTTCATTCGTCCAAGACTTGTGGGCGGGAAAGCACGTTCGTAAATCTCTATGCATCGTTGGTCGAAACTTTTTGCTCCTACTCTTCGTGAGGCCCCGTCGGATGCCGAAGTGGCCAGTCACAAATTCCTGCTGCGGTCTGGCTATATTCGCCAGTTGGGCGCAGGCATTTACAGCTATCTCTTTCTCGGGCAGCGATCCCTGAACAAGATCATCGGGATCGTGCGCGAGGAGATGGACACGATCGGGCAGGAATTTTTTCTGCCGGCGATTTTGCCCAAGGAACCGTGGGTGGAGAGCGGACGCTGGTCCGTGATGGGCGACAACATGTTTCGCCTGAAGGACCGCAAGGGCGCGGACTTGTGCCTGGGCATGACCCACGAAGAAATCATGACAACGATTGCGCGAAGCGAATTGCGCAGCTATAAGCAGTTGCCCCAGATCTGGTATCAGATTCAGACGAAGTTTCGCGATGAGCCGCGGCCGAAGTCGGGACTGCTGCGGGTGCGGCAGTTCACGATGAAGGACAGCTATTCCTTCGATATTGATAAGGCGGGGCTTGACAAAAGCTTTGACCTGCACGACGCGGTGTATCGCAAGATTTTTACGCGGTGCGGTTTGAAGTTTGTCGCTGTGGAAGCGGATTCGGGGTCGATGGGCGGGTCGCAGTCGCAGGAGTTCATGGTCTACACCGATGCGGGCGAGGACCTGATCGCGAGCTGCCCGGTGTGCGGTTACGCTGCGAACCTGGAGAAGGCCACGTCGAAGCTGGAGCCTGTCGCCGAAATGGAAGCGACCGGGGACGGGATGCCGGAGCTTGTGTCGACGCCCGGATGCGGGGCGATTGCAGATGTCGCGGCGTTCTTCAAGATTTCGCCGGCGAGCGACATCAAGTGCGTGGCGTACATGGCGCTGAAGCGGGGGGCTGCATCAAAGGCTGACGGCATCAAGCCGGACACATGGCATGGGGTCGCGACGTTTTTGCGCGGCGATCACCAGGTGAATGAAACGAAACTGCTCGGAGCGATTGGCGCGGCGGAACTGCGCACGATGCAGGCTGAGGAACTGACGCAGTACTTCAACGGGCCGGCGGGATTTCTTGGGCCGGTGGGATTGAAACACCAGGAAAAGCCGCTGGGCGAAGGGCTGACGGTGATCGTCGACAAGTCCCTTGAAGGACGGAAGAACCTGGTGGCGGGCGCAAACAAGCTGGACTACCACCTGCGCAACGTGACACCGGGACGCGATTTTACCTGGACGTTGACTGCGGATATTCGCAGCGTGAACGAAGGCGAGGCCTGTCCCGTATCTAATTGTGCGGGCAAGCTGGTGGTGGGCAAGGCGGTCGAGGTCGGACATATTTTCAAGCTGGGCTACAAATACACCGAATCGATGGGCGCGCGTGTGCTGGACGTGAACGGCAAGGAAGTGATGCCGATTATGGGCAGCTACGGGATTGGGATTGAGCGCATTCTGACTTCGGCGATCGAGCAGTCGAATGACGCGAATGGATTCTGGCTACCGGCATCGATTGCGCCGTTCGCGGTGGTGGTGACGGTGACCAACGTGTCCGATATAGCACTGCGGGAGACGGGCGAAAAGCTGGCGGCAGAGTTGGAAGCGGCGGGGCTCGACGTGCTGCTGGATGACCGGGACGAACGTGCGGGCGTCAAATTCAAGGACGCGGATCTGGTGGGGATTCCCTATCGGATCAATGTCGGGAAGAAGGCCGCGAGTGGACTTGTGGAGTTGGTGATGCGCGCGACCGCGACGAGTGTGGATGTCGCAGTGACGGATGTGGTGGCCCTTGTGAAAGAGCGCGTGGAGAACCCAAGTTAACATTTGTGTTTTCCCGGGTCGCAAAGGCGAGATCTGGGCCCCAGCACGCGGATTTGAATAAGCCGTAACGAGGAGTGGTGATGGCGCTGAAGCTCAAGCTGGCATGGCCCACGGGGAAACATTCGTGGTGGACGTTGGCTGTGCGGATTGCGGTGGTCGTCGTCGCCGTGCTGGCCGTAGCGTTCGTGAGCGTCTTCGCTTACTACTACCACCAATATGCAGGCATTGTGGATGCGCGGCTGAAGTCGCCGCTGTTTGCGAATACGGCGAAGATTTTCGCGGCGCCGCGCGAAGTGAGGCCGGGACAGAAGCTGGGCATTGGACTGCTCGCCGGTGAATTGCGACAAGCGGGATACACGACGGATGGCGCCTCGAGTGCGTCGCCGCTAGGCACGTACAGCGTAAGCGGGCAGAGCATCACCGTGCATCCAGGACCGCAGTCGTATCACTCTGAAGACTCAGCGACGATTCGCATCAGCGGCGGAGAGGTTCAGGGGATCACGGACGATCATGGGCAGGGGCTATCAAGTTATGAACTTGAGCCGCTGCTGATTACCGGCCTGAGCGAGGACACCAATCGCGCCAAGCGGCGGCTGCTGACCTACGACGAAATTCCTGCGAATCTCGTTCAAGCTGTGATCGCGATTGAAGACCGCCGCTTCTTTGAGCACAGCGGCATCGATTACTGGCGCATCCTGGGCGCGATGCGGAATGACATTTTCCACCTGCATCGGTATAGAGAGGGCGCTTCAACGCTCACGCAGCAACTGGCGCGCGGCTTCTTTCTGACGCCGGAACGCACCTACTCGCGCAAGCTGCGCGAGGCTGTGATCAGCATTATCCTCGAGCATCGCTTCAGCAAGAAGCAGATTTTTGAGATGTACGCCAACCAGATCAACCTGGGGCAGCGTGGCAGTTTCTCGATTGACGGTTTCGGCGAAGCGGCGCAGGCCTACTTTGGCAAGGATGTGCGGGAATTGGATCTGGCGGAATGCGCGCTGCTGGCGGGCGTGATTCAGAGCCCGAACCGGCTAAGCCCCTTCCGGCATCCAGAGCGCTCGATTGACCGGCGCAACCTGGTGCTGGATTCGATGGTGGAGACGGGCGCCATCACAAAAGAACAATCCGAGCGCGCAAAGGAGGAACCACTGCATCTCTCGCCGGGCAGTGTGGACGCCAGCGAGGCTCCATATTTTGTGGACCTGGTACGCGATGAGTTGACGCAGAAGCTGGGCGATCGCGACTTTAACGTGGAAGGCCTGCGGATCTATACGTCGCTCGATCCGGACTTGCAGCAGTTGGCTTCGAATGCTGTGGATTCGACGGTGCACCTGGTGGACGAGCAGGTTGACAAGGCGCATGTAAAAGACAAGAAGGAAGGCAAGCCGTATGTCTATCCTCAGGTGGCGCTCATCGCGCTGAATCCGCATACCGGACAAGTGCTGGCGCTGGTGGGCGGGCGGAGCTATGGTAATTCGCAGTTGAACCATGCAGTGGCGAAGCGGCCGACGGGGTCGATCTTCAAGCCGTTTGTGTATGCGGCAGCGTTTCAAACGGCTGCCGAGGGCACGATGCTGCCGGGGCAGGACAAGTTATTTTCGCCGGTGACGATGCTAAGCGACGCCCAGACGACCTACGACGCTGGAACCAGCCAGGAATACACGCCTCACAACTTTGAGGGCGAGTACTACGGCATGATCACGGCCCGCTACGCGTTGCAGCGCTCGGACAATAACGCGACGATTGCCCTGGCAGGCATGGTGGGATTTGACCGGGTGGCGGCTCTGGCGCGCGATGCTGGGATTAAGAGCGCGCGTGGCACGCCGTCGATGGCGATTGGCTCGTACGATGCAACTCCGCTGGACATGGCGGGAGCGTACACAATTTTCTCAAACAACGGGCTGCATCTCGATCCGTGGATGCTGGCGAGCGTACGCACTCCGTCGGGCGATGTCATTCAGGATTTCACTCCGAATTCGAAGCAGGTGCTGGATCCGCGCGTGGCCTATTTGACAACGAGCCTGATGCAGGCGGTGTTGTCGGGCGAGGGCACGGGAGCAGGTGTACGCAACATGGGTTTCGTTTCGCCGGCCGCGGGCAAGACAGGCACGAGTCACGACGCATGGTTCGCCGGTTTCACCAGCAATCTGATCTGCGTGGTCTGGGTGGGCAATGACGACTACACCTCGCTTGATCCGGAAAACCGCGGCCGCATTCAGGGTGCGCGGGTAGCCGCGCCCATATGGGCCAATTTTATGAAGAGGGCGGTGCAACTGCCGCAGTACAGCGACACGCACGATTTCACGCCGCCTGAAGGCGTAGAAGTGGTGAGCCTGGACAAGGCGACGAACCTGTTGAGCGATGCAGCGTGCCCGGAATCCTACGACGCGGCATTTCTGGATGGAACGGCGCCAACCGATCCGTGCGATCATCCGCCGGACCATCGCAATATCCTGCAGAAGATTTTTGGAATCGGCAAGCCGGGGAATTGATTCCGGAGCGCGAAGACAATTCCGGCGATTCTGTCGAATTGAAGATCAGCTGTCTTTCATCGCACATGGCCTTGTGCGCGCACGCACATGCGACACCTGAGTCGACGAACTACATTGGTTCCGCAAAACGGAACCGATGCTGTTCGTGCGAAGGTGCTCTCCATGACGAATCAACTTTCCATCCATGCGGTTCAACAGGGCGGCATGCGGGTGACCGCGGACGATGGAGTTCACCAGGTAGTGATGGACTATCCGCTCCAAGCGGGAGTGACGGGCGACGGCCTCACGCCGCTGCAGATGCTGTTGGCAAGTTTGGCGGCTTGCAGCGCGAATTCGGTGCTGCTGGTGTTGAAGCGCAGGCTGGAGCAGCCGGTCGCAGGCCTGGAAGTCGAGGCGCGCGCCGTGCGGTCGCAGGAGCATCCGACGGTTCTGACGGAGATTTCGCTGGAGTTCATCGTGAAGGGCGCGGGGGTAAATCCGGAAGCGGTGGTACAGGCCATCCGAGTTTCAGAGGAGAAGTTGTGCCCGGTGTGGAACATGCTGAAGGGCGGAACGCGGATCGCGGCTTCGTTTCGGATCGTTCAGGACGCGGTGGCCACCGTCCACTAGCCATCGATGTCGCGGCCGTCGGGCATGGGCTGGCACTGCGGACACCAGAAGGTGACGCGCGCGTCCGGGCCCTGAATGCGGCGGCGAATGGGTTCGCCGCAACGTCGGCAGGGTTCTCCGCGACGACCATAGACCCAGAGGCTTGCAGTGGGATCGGACTGATGGGTGGTGCGGCGCTGCTGGCCGCGGTAGGTCACGATGGTGTCGCCGGAATCCTCGAGAACATTGGCGGCGATGAGGTTTTGCGAAGCGGTAACAAGAATTGCAATCTGCTCCGTGGTGAGGTCGGCCACCGGACTGAACGGGTTGATTCCGGTGACGAAGCAGACCTCGGACTTGAAAACATTGCCGACGCCGGCGAGCACCTCCTGATGAAGCAGCACGTCGCCGATTTCCTCGCGGGTACAGGCGAGAAGGCGCTGCGCTGCGGCTTCGGGATCGAAGCTCTGATTGAGCACATCCACGGCGGGCTGGGGAATGCGGCGGTCGCGGGCAAGTGAACTGGCGGTGTGCATCTGCGCGACGGGGACGCGAAAGCCGACGGCGTGGAAGGCACTGTTCTCGACGACAACGCGCATGTGCGTGGCGGGCTTTTGCCACGGCTCTCCGGGGCGGTAGATGTGCCAGCTTCCGCTCATGAGCAGATGCGTCGCGAGAATGCCGCCGCCGGAAAAATACATCAGCATCCATTTGCCGCGGGATTCGACACGGTCAATTAGCTGGCCGGTGAGGGGCGTGTTGTCGTGGAAACGCGTGAGCAACGGATAGTTGGAGCGGAAGCCGGTGATAGGGCGGCCGACGAGGGCGCGAGTCAAGGCGCGGGCGGTGCGAAAGATGGTATCGCCTTCGGGCATTCTTTATTGGATGTCCTGTGTAAAGGATTCGTCGTGGCGAATGGGCAGCGGGATGCGGCGCAGGTGCATGCCGAGGGGGCCGGAGTAGAAACCAGCATCCATGAGGAAGCGTGCCATGAAGTGTGCGGCGACGGGCTGGCCGTTAATCGAGGTGATGAGGACGCCGAGATGGCGGCCGCCGGACATGCGTTCCTGACCGCGCGAGCAAAGGAAATGGGCGAGGCCTGCGGCAACCTGCGAGCGCTCCGGTTCATCGGCAGGGAGAAAGACAAGCAAGTTGGGATTGTTGCGACGCAACCAGGCGACTAGTTGACCGTTGCGCAGAATGACTTCGGCGTAGGCGGCGCGGGTCAATATTCGAGGAGCCGCCTCAGAGTCATCCTCCATGACGGGCAGGTCGGGCCAGCGCAGAACGGAGCCATAGGGGTTGGCGGGATCGGTGGCGGCGAGCTGGACGAACTCGGGCTTCTCCGCTGGGGGCTCGGTGCGCAACTGGCGGAGGAGGTCGATCGCGGCGGGCAGGGCGAACTGTGTGGCTCCGAGGCCGGCGACGAAATAGCCGCGACGAATGCGACCGCTCTCTTCGAGGGCCTTGAGCACATCATAGACGGCGCTGAAACCCCCGGGGACATTTTCGGCGGCAACGGATTCGCGGGTGAGAATGCCATAGCGATTGAGGAGTTGCAGGGCGAGGGCGTGGCTGGCCTCGGTACTTGTCGGCAAAGAGGTTGACCGAGATTCGTGCTCTCCCACCCTTTCGCCAGAAGAAACGCGAAAGGATGGGGCACGGAGATTTCCAGCGGTTCCCTCTTTCACCCGCAGCGGCAGCAGCGACCAGCGGCCCTGGGCGTTAGGCGGAGTGGTGCGGCGCGAGCGGAAGACCACTCCAGTTTGCAAGCGGCGCGGGGCGCGGGCACTGTCGGGGCGCTGGATATAGGCGCGAAGGGCGTGGAGCGAATCGTTGGTGACGAGGCCACGCCAGACGAGGCTCCAAAGAGCATCGATGGATTCGCCGGGATAGCCTCCGCCAATCGCCTTGTGCAAAGGATCGAAGAAGCTGGCGCCGGTGGATTCGAGGAGGTCGAGAAGCTTTTGTTCGCGCTCGGAGAGAGGCTCAGACTGCGACCGCTGCTGGGCGAGCAAGGAGAGTTTGTCGGCGAGGAAGAGGGCGATGCGGCCATCGTGTTCGCCGATGGGCTCGACGCCGGCCCAGGCTACCTCGCCGGCGGCGATCAGGGTATCGAGGCCCGCGGGATCGTAGCCGGCAATGCGCGCAGGAAGAATCGACGTTTCAAGCAGCGATGCGGGGATGGGTGCGCCCTGCAGGTTTTCGATGGCGTCGAGCAATGCGTCGAGATGCGCGTGGCCGGTGCGGCGCGGGGCCAGCAGGCCCTGCCAATGGGTGAGGAAGCGGGCCAGGGTGTGCTGCTCGACGGGTTCGACTTCACGGCGAAGCTTGGCGAGGGATTTGCGACGAATCTGGCGGAGAATTTCGGTATCGCACCACTCGCGGTGAAGGCCACCGGGGCGAAATCCACCTTCGAGCACGCGGCCTTCATGGGCCAGCAAGCGCAAGGCATTTTCAACGGCAGCGGGATCGAGGGCGAAGCGGTCAGACGCTTCGTGCAGCGTGAACGGGCCATGCGTGCGTGCAAAGCGGCGAACGAGTTCAAGGACAGGCTGCGCGACGGGCTCGAGCAACGCCGTCGGCAGGCCGGGAGGCAGGGGGATGCCGAGGGCATCGCGATAGCGGGCGGCATCTTCGGTGGCGATGAGGCGGCGTTCACCCGCCATGCGGAGTTCGAGGAGGCGGCGGGCACGGACGAGCCTGTCGAGCGACTCGAGCAGAGCGGTGTCAACAACGCGGCGGGACATTTCATCCCTGGAAAGATCGCCGAGGCGGAGGCAAAGGTTGTGGATGCCGTCGGGGGTGCGGGCGCGGTAATTTTCGGCGAGGCATTGAGCCGCCTCTTCGACTTCCGCGATTGCGTCGGCGTCGAGCAGTTCGCGAAGATCGGCTTCGCCAAGGAGTTCGCGGAGTTGGTCCTGGTCGATGGTGAGGGCTTGCGCGCGGCGCTCGGCGAGTGGGGCGTCGCCGTCGTAGAGGAAGTTGGCGACATAGCTGAAGAGCAGCGACGAGGCGAAGGGCGAAGGCTTGCGCGTCTCGACGATGTGGACACGGAGCTGGCGCTGTTCGATGGAGCGCAGGATTTCAAGCAGAGCCGGCATGTCAAAGAAGTCGCGGAGGCACTCGCGGTAAGCCTCGAGGAGCAGGGGAAATGATGGGTAGCGGGACGCGACGCTGAGCAGGTCGTAGGAGCGTTTGCGGAGCTGCCAGAGGGGCGAACGCTGGTCGGCACGGCGGCGCGGGAGCAGCAGGGCGCGACCGGCGGCTTCGCGGAATCGCCCGGCGAAGAGGGCTGTGGATCCAAGCTGGCGCAGGACCAGTTGCATGGCCTCGGCGGATTCGATGAGGAACCAGTCGGGATCGGGTGGTTCGTCGGTATCTGGGAAACGAAGGACGAAGCCGTCGTCGCCCCAGAGAGTTTCGACTTCGGGACCGCCGGTGGCACGGATGCGGGCGCTGACAGCCATGGCCCAGGGAATATGGATGCGGCTGCCGAACGGGGTGAGGACGCAGACGCGCCAGTCGCCGAGCTCGTCGCGGACGCGCTCGATGACAATGGTGCGGTCGTCGGGGACTTGGCCGGTGGCGGCCTCCTGATCGGCGAGGAACTGTAGGAGATTTTCGGCGGCGTTGGGGTCGAGGTCATGCTGAGAGACGAGGCGTGTGAGGGCGGCGGGTTTGGGCAGGGCGCGGAGTTCGCGGACAAGAGCACCGATGCGGCGGCCGAATTCGAGTGGACGGCCCGGACCATCGCCTTTCCAGAAAGGCATTTTGCCGGGCTCGCCGGGTGCTGGAGTGACGAGGACGCGGTCGTGGGTGATGTCCTCAATGCGCCAGGTGGAGGCGCCGAGGATGAAGGTCTCGTTGGGGTGGGACTCGAAGACCATCTCCTCGTCGAGTTCGCCGACACGGACGGACTTGCCCTCGGTGTGGGCGAGGAAGACCCCGTAGAGGCCGCGATCGGGAATAGTGCCGGCGTTGAGGATGGCGAGGCGGGCAGCGCCGTCGCGTGCGGTGACCACGTTGCGGATGCGGTCCCAAGTGAGGCGAGGACGCAGTTCGGCGAATTCGTCGGAGGGATAGCGGCCGCTGAGCAGGTCAAGCACGCCCTCGAAACTGGAGCGGGAGAGGGCGGCGAATGGGGCGGCGCGGCGAACGAGGTTGTAGAGGAAGTCGACGGGGACTTCCGGCCTGGGTTCGGACTGCTGTAGGTTTCCGACCCTTTCGCCAGCAAGAAGGTGAAAGGACGGGGCACGGCGCTTTTTGGGGATAGCGGCTCCGGGGGGGTGGGCGCAGATGGCAACGAGCTGCTGGCAGAGGACGTCAAGGGGGTTGCGCGGGAAGCGGGTGGACTCGATGTGCCCCTCGTGCATGGCGCGAGTGACGGCGGCGCAGGCGACCAGGTCGGCACGGTATTTGGGAAAGAGAACCCCCTCGCTGACGGCGTCGACGGAGTGGCCGGCGCGGCCGATGCGCTGCATGCCGCTGGCTACGGAGGGCGGGGCCTCGATCTGGATGACGAGGTCGACGGCTCCCATATCGATGCCTAGCTCAAGGGTGGAGGTGGCGCAAAGAGCTTTGATCTGGCCAGCCTTGAGTTGCTCTTCGATGACGGAGCGCTGGTACGCGGCAAGGGAACCGTGGTGGGCGCGACAGATTTCCTCGCCCGCCAATTCGTTGATGGCGCCGGCAAGACGCTCGGCCACCTGACGGCTATTGACGAAGAGGATTGTGGAATTTCGCTCGCGAATCAGTTCGAGAAGGCGCGGATGGATGGCATTCCAGATGGAGATGCGGCGGGGCATTTGGGAGGCGGGTCCGCTGGGCAGTTCCTCGATGGCGTTGAGGCGCGCCATATCTTCAACTGGAACTTCAATTCGCAACTTTAAGTGCTTCGGATAACTAGCGTTGACTATCGTCACTGGACGATAGAGAAGGGGTGAGGTGTCAGGCAATTCGGCCGACCAGGAAGCCACAGATGAAAGTTCATCTTTCACTTCAGGAGATTGGGTTGAAATAGCTGAAAGAGCGAGAGGCTGGGGCTCTGTGGATTTCGGGGCGACCGCGTTTTCCACAGGGATATCCACACCCCCGAGGAAACGGGCTACTTCCTCTAAAGGACGCTGGGTTGCGGAGAGGCCGATGCGTTGGAGGGGTCTACGTCCCACCGACCCAGACCTGTCTGTGGGGGCCCCGGAGTTCTTAACCAGAGCCTCGAGGCGTTCGAGGGAGAGGGCAAGGTGGGCGCCGCGCTTGGTCGGAACCAAGGCGTGAATTTCGTCGATGATGACGGTGTCGACGGTCCTGAGGGCGTCGGCCGCGCCGGAGGTGAGCAGGAGGTACAGCGATTCCGGGGTGGTGATGAGGATGTCAGCGGGGTGGCGGCGGAAGCGGGCGCGCTCGCGTTGGGGGGTGTCGCCGGTGCGCACGGAGATGGTGGGTTCATGGAATGGGATGCCACGGCGGCGGGCCATGTTGGCGATGCCGGCGAGGGGGGAGCGCAGGTTGCGCTCGACATCGACGGCGAGGGCCTTGAGGGGCGAGACGTAGACGATGCGGCAACCGGAAGACGAGGGACCGGGGAATAGGGAATAGGGCATGGGGTTCTCGGCGGCGGGAGACCCATCCATATTTCCGGCGGCTTTCGCGGGACTCAAGGCATCGCGATTCGACTGGAGCTGCGGATGGAGCATGAGGCGATCGATGCACCAGAGGAAGGCGGTGAGGGTTTTGCCGGTTCCTGTGGGAGCAAGGATGAGGGCACTTTCGCCACGGGCGATGACGGGCCAGCCCATGCGCTGGGGGGCGGTGGGTGCATCAAACACGGCGCGAAACCACTCCGCCGTCACGGGGTGGAAGCAGGCGAACGGATCGGTGCCAGATTCCGGAGTCGGGTCGGGATGGGGCGGGAGCGGGGGCATGCCTCTTGAGAGAATAGCGCGAGGGACGGCGAAGAGGAAGCGAAAGGCTGCAGTGGAAAACAAATTCGCGACTTGAGCGACGGGCGGACGGCGAGATGGGCTCATCTCGGGATCGCCCCCTTGGCATGAGCCATCCGCCACGATGCAATCGTGTGCATCCCGCGGCTTGAATAGCGAATCTCCGTACGTATGGGATCGAACTGTAGCAGTTGGGAAAGTCCCACAGTAGGGGCTCGCACAACGAAGGCCACTGCTAGGATTCACGGCAGGAGTGGCGTCATGCGCGACCATCTGGCTACCCTGCTGGACGATTTTCGGCGATTGGACCGCGATACTGCGGTGGTTCGCATGCAGGGAAACCGGCGGCGAGTAACCAGCTATGGGGAGATCGCGCGGCGCGCGGGACGGTGTGCGGCGCTGCTGGAGCAGCGCCGCGTTGGTCCTGGCGACCGCGTCGTCCTCTGGGCACAAAACAGCGCCGAATGGATAGTGGCCTTCTTCGGGATCATTCTGCGCGGGGCGTTGGCGGTCCCGTTGGACGCGTTTGGAAGCGCCGAGTTCGCCGAGCGGGTTGCGAGGGAGGTTCAGGCGAAGCTGGTGATTGGCGACGCGGAGATGCTGCGGAAACTGCATGGTCCATGGCCCACTGTGGCATTGGAAGAGTGGCCCGATTCCCTACCCGCAAACGAGATTGGTCCGGTGGCGGGGCTTAATCACGAAACGCCGCTGCAGATTCTGTTTACTTCTGGAACGACGGGCGATCCCAAAGGGATCGTGCATACACACGGCAACGTTCTGGCCAGCGTGGACCCGATTGAGCGCGGGGCACAAAGCTATCTGCGCTATGAGTGGCTTGTGCATCCGCTGCGCATTCTGCATACGCTGCCGTTGAGCCACGTATTCGGGCAGACGATGGGGATGTGGATTCCTGCAATTCTTGGGGCAGAGGTGCATTTTGAAAGCCGGCTGGTGGCGCCGCGACTGATGGAGACGATCAAGCGTGAGCGCATCAGCGTGCTGGCGGCGGTGCCGCGGGTGATGGCGCTATTGAAGACGCACCTGGAATCAACGCTGCCGAACCTGGCGGAGCGCGTTGCAGCGGAACGGACGAAACCGCCGGGCATGCTGGCATGGAGGCGGTGGTGGAGGCTCGGCGATGTCCATCGGGCGCTGGGGCTCAAGTTCTGGGCGCTGGTTTCGGGCGGCGGTGCGCTTTCTGGCCCGCTGGAGGAGTTCTGGAACTCGCTTGGCCTTGTGGTGGTGCAGGGTTACGGCATGACGGAAACCACCTCAATGATCACGCTGAACCATCCGTTCCATGTAGCGAGCGGAACGATTGGCAAGCCGCTACCGGGACGCGAAGTGAAGATCGGAACGGACGGCGAAGTGTTGGTGCGCGGAGCGATGATTTCAAGCGCGACGTGGAGTGGCGGAGCCGTGAAGCCGCGGGGAGAGGAGTGGCTGGCGACGGGCGACATTGCCGAAAGACAAGCAACGGGCGAGTTGAAATTTCTGGGGCGCAAGAGCGAAGTGATTGTGACCACGGCAGGCGTCAATATTCACCCCGAGGATCTGGAAGCGGCGATCGATCAAGAACCGGGGATTGCCGGTTGCGCTGTGGTTCCGCTGGAGACGGCGAACGGACCGGAGCCGTACGCGGTGGTGGCGGTGCGCGGCACGACGAGCCAGGCTGCGACGGCTGTCGAGCATGCCAATATGCGGCTGGCGGATTTCCAGCAAGTGCGGCGATGGGTGGTTTGGCCGGAGCCGGACATGCCGCGGACTTCGACCGGGAAAGTAAAGCGGAAAACGGTGGCTGCGTGGGTAGCGAAGAACAACTTTGCGCACAACGGCAATGGACACGCAGCTGCTGGAAAGACCGATGCTAACCACGGTGCGAACGGAGACTGGCTAGTGGCGATGATCGCGGAGATTACAGGCGAGACGACGGCAGGAGCGAGCGATGACTTGCGCCTCGGGGAGGACTTGCATCTGGACAGCCTGGGAAGGGTGCAACTGGCCGCGGCATTGGAAGAGCGGTTGGGCGAGCTGCCGGGCGAGGGCTCGATTGACCATGTGCATACCTTGGGAGAGTTGCGAAAACTGCTCGGCGGAGAGAAGCCCGGGCCGGAGTGGACATCCTGCGTTCCAGAGAAACGCGAAGATGCGGACCTCGTACCGGCGACCGCGAATGGACATTCGGCAGAGCTGCGGAGTGAATCGACTGCGACCGCCGCCCCGGAGACCGCGATCGAGGACAGGCAATGGGATCGATATATCTATCCGCGATGGCCGTGGTGGAAGCCGGTGGTTTGGGTGCGGTCGGCGTTTATTGAACTTGTGGCGCAACCTCTGGTGCGGTTCCTCGCCAAGCCGCGCGTAGTTGGGCGACTTAAGCAACGGACGCAAGAGCCGATGCTGATTGTGTGCAACCACGTGACCGAGTACGACGGGCCGCTTGTGCAATATGGGTTACCGGGGTACATGCGGCGCAGGATCGCGGCGGCCATGGCGGGCGAGATGCTGGAGGATTACCGGCACTTCCGCAACCCCAGGCCTGGACCTGGCCAGAGGAGATTCATGCTATTGGGCCCACTGGCCTACTGGCTTGTCACGGCGTTCTATAACGTGTTTCCGTTGCCGCGGCGTAGAGATTTTCAGCGCAGTTTCGCCCACGCGGGAGATGCGCTGGATCACGGATTCAATGTGTTGGTGTTTCCGGAAGGGACGCGGTCGGCGGAAGGCGAGTTGGCGCGTTTCAGGCCGGGCATTGGACTGCTCGTGAAGCAGTCGCAGACGGCGGTGCTTCCGGTTGCTCTGCGCGGGTTAGGCGAACTCGCGAAGCAAGGACGGGGATGGTTTCGATCGGGCAAGATCGAAGTGCATGTCGGCGAACCGCTACGATTTGGCGGGGAAGAAACGGAAGCCGCCATCACCGCTCGTTTGCACGCAGAGGTGGAGCGTCTGCTGAAGGAATAAGCCAGTTGCCGAACGGCTGACTTACGAGTCGGGATCGTAGCGGTAAAAGGATACGCGGGAACGGCTATTCGCTTTCGTGCATGGCCGTGTCGGAGACCAGGACTTCGGCGTCGCTTCCGAAATTAGGGCTTGAGATTGCGGGGAGTCCGTAGAAATCCCGCGCCGTGCCGCGGAACCCGTTGCAGCGGGCGTAGAGATCCAGAGCAAGGCTGGTGGGCGTAATGTCGGTTCCATCGATAGGTGCGAAGGATGCGGACCTGACCGTGATGGAGACCAATGCCAGATCGGACAAGTGTTCGAGATCGCGATGAATCCGGATCAGGTCGCGCGAACCGGCAATCTGCGCCATTTCAGCGGCGGTCATGCGGATGGGGCGAGCGGCGACGCGATTGTCGCCAGCAATGTATTTCGTTCCCCTGGTGCAGACGGCCGCGAAGACGCGAAGGTGAACTTCAGAGAGTTGGCTGAGGAGTTGGACGTTCGCCATATTGGAATCGTCGCCGCCGTCGACCGCACAGGATGTAGCGAGAAGGCCCGCCCAGAGCTGTTGCGTCGATTCCGTCTCGGCCCATGAGCCGTCTTCGAGAATGCGCAAGACCACGTTGGCCGGTGCGTGCATGCGATCGGCGTCGGGAGTGAGAGCAAGAATTCCTTCTGCTTTGAGCGCGATTTCGGTTGCGCTGATAACCCGGTAGTTGCTGAGACCTTCGCGCAGCAGGGTACGAACATCGTCAACGGCGGAAGGGCAAATCCGGTGCGCAAAGGCAAGAGCGCCCGCGACACGGAACTCGCGCAGGATATCTTCAGGCTCGGGTTTATCGGTAGCGACCATCAACGGACTGTCCCAGAGGCAGAGATCCATTCCTTCAGGAAGGACGAAGGACATACCTACGCCGTCGTCGCCCTGCCGAACCGCCTTTGCCTGGACGGCGACGCGCCGTTCGAAGTTGCCCTCGAGGGGGCCCTGTCTCTGCAATGTCAATGAAACCAAATCGCCGGGCGTCCAGCGTTCAGCGGTCTGCAAATAGACGCCGGTGGAGCTGATGTCCTTTACACTGTCCTGCTTGGGATCGGCGCCGGTCCAGTGGTAAGCGGCCAGTTCGGGTGCGGTTCTGCGCTCAGCCCTGCGGTGTTCGCGCGAGCTGTGCTTCTCAGGTGATCCAGAGGAAAAACTCATCGCACCCCCTCGTTGAAGGACGTTACCGGGAGTGTGTCGAGTGAGACCCCGGAGCGTCGGACTGCGGCCATTGGGCAGGGCGGCTTTGGAATTCGCGAAGTCTACTTGAAACCATCGAAAGGCGCCTTTTTCTTGATGAAAGCGCCCCCTTGACCTCATGGTTTTCGGACTACAGGAATTCAAAATCTGCTAAACGGCGCAGGAATTCTTCACAGAATTCTACTCCCGTAAATACACTTTTGGTATCAGGTGAGTATTACTTTGGGAATGGGATTTTGCCCACAGACTGGGGCAAGTTGTATTGCGCGGCACGCGCGGTCGGGATCGACTCGCCGCCGACGATCGGACCGGGCTGGCAGGGGCGGAGGTGGCAGGTGCCTCCGGCGAGAACGGACGACCAGAGCGCGGGATTGGCGGGTTGCTCGGCGGAACCGAGGAAGAGGACGCCGTCGGGAGCCAGCAGGCGATGCATGTTGGCCATCAGGGTAACGCGGGTCTGGTGGGAGAAGTAGAGCATGACATTGCGGAGAAAGATGACGTCGAAGTTCTCGCGGAAGGGCAGAGGTGACTCACAGAGATTGGCGAGCCGGAAGTTGCAGATCTGGCGCAATTGGGGTTTGGCTATCCAGTCTTCGCCGATGTGGTCGAAGTAGCGCACGACATGGCGCGCCGGGAGGCCGCGGTTCATTTCAATGCGATGGTAGCGGCCCTCCTGGGCGCGCTCCACGACTTCAGAGGAAATATCCGTACCCTCAATGCGAATGTTCCACGCGGAGAGGGAGGGAAAGTTCTCGAGTAGGAGCATGGCCAGGGAATAGGCTTCCTGGCCGGTGGAACAGGCGGCGCTCCAGAAGCGGAGACTGCGTGTGGAGCGACGCGCATCAATCATTTTGGGCAGAAGATCGGTACGCAGCAATTCGAAGGGGCGGCCATCGCGGAAGAAACTGGTTTCGTTGATGGTCATGGCCTCGGCGACAGCGCGCTCGAGAATCGGATTTCTCCGGATGCGCAGGTGTTGAACGAGTTCTTCGAGCTGGGTCATTCCCTGTTTGCGGAGCAAGCGGGAGAGGCGCGTGTCGAAGAGGTAGTCGCGCGAGGGATCGAGAACATTTTGCGAGAGCCGGAAGACAATCTCGCGAAGGTAGGTGTAATCGCCGGCGGCTGCAGTTGCCATCAGGAGGCCGCCGTTTCCCGAAGCTCCCGGGCTTCGCTTTCGGTGCGCGCCGCGAGGCGTACGATTTCAGAGGCGATGGAGGTGAGAGGCAGGACGCGATGGGCGAGCCCCGCGCGGGCGACAGCTCCCGGCATGCCCCAGACGGCGCTGGTGGCTTGGTCCTGGGCAAGGACGGTCCCGCCCTGCGCGCGGATAATGCGTGTGCCGGCAAGACCATCGGAGCCCATGCCAGTGAGCATGACGGCGAGCACGCCAGCACCATAGATGGCGGCGGCGGTACGAAAGAGGACGTCGACGGAGGGGCGGCAATGGTTTTCGAGGTCGGTTTGCGAAAGATGATGGGTGGGCAGCTGGCCGGGTCGAACCGGAGCGCGCACCTCGAGGTGCCAATTGCCACGTGCGATGCAGATTGTGCCGGGGCGCACCGGTTCCCCTTCCGGCGCCTCGATGACGCGCAGCGCACAGCGACGTCCCAGCCGTTCGGCGAGCAGTTGTGTAAAGAGCTCGGGCATGTGCTGAACGATGAGAACGGGAAGGGGAAAGGACGCGGGCAGGGCGGGCAAAAGGACGTCCAGGGCAGCAGGGCCGCCGGTGGAGACGCCGACGACCACAATCGACGGAGAAGCACTGGCGGGGGCAGCTTTGACTGACGATGGCGCAAGGGCCGAGGCCAGAGCGGGACGGAGCGCGGCTGAAGCAGGGGTTGCAGGGAAGGCTAGTGGAGTGATTCCCGTAAGAGCGTGGATTTTGGGAAGCAGTTCCTGGGAGAGCGACCGCATCGCAGCGGCGAGATTGGACTGCCCCACGGGCTTGGCGACATAATCGGAGGCACCGCTGGCAAGGGCCTCGACGGTCACCGCAGCGCCGCGCTGGGTGAGTGAACTCACCATGATGACAGGCATGCGATGGTTGCGCAGGCGCAGTTTCCGCAAGGTGACGAGCCCATCCATGACGGGCATCTCAACGTCGAGCAGAATGAGGTCGGGGCGAAGGGTCTCGAGCGAACCGAGAGCGGATTCTCCGTCGGCGGCGGTACCGACGAGTTCGAGCTTGGCGTCAGCGCTGATGACACTACGCAGCAAACTGCGTATGACAGCGGAGTCGTCGACAATGAGGATGCGGGTGCGACGGATTGTGCCCATCCTCAGACCTCCGCCAGACCAAGCATGGCCAATTTTCCAGAAAGAGCTTCGTCGTCGAAGGGTTTCATCAAATACTCGTCCGCTCCAGCGTCGAGCGCGCGCACGATAAAGTCATTTTCGGCCTCGGTGGTAACCATAATGATTTTCAAATGCGGGAAGCCTTCCGCACGCAGTTGCGTGACCATGTCGAGCCCATTCATGACAGGCATGTTCCAATCGACGAGTGCCAGATCGAAGTCGCCGGTGTGCACCTGATCAAGGCCTGCCTGGCCGTCGGCGGCTTCGGCACATTCAATTCCCTTCCCTTCGAGAAGGCCACGCAGGAAGCCGCGCACGAAGCGGGAATCATCGACAATCAGAGCTCGCATCGTATTCTCCGCTAAGCTGCCTGGGCCGCACCGAGGTGTATGGGGTCGAGCCGTTCAGGGTCGAGCATGACAAGCAGGCTCTCCTTGAGCTTGCAGGCACCGGCAAACAATTCCCGTCTGCCCTGATCGAGGGTGGATGGATTGGGTTCAAGATCGGCGGTGGAAATGGTGAGGACTTCCCCCACTGAATCGACGAGCAGCCCGAAGCACCCTCTGGGGCTTTCGAGGACGAGGATGTCCTGCGGGCCATCGATCGGCGGCAAACACAGGACCTGGCGCAGGCTGACGGTGGTGAGGACATCGCCACGGTAGTGAACGAGGCCGCCAACGAAAGCGGGAGCCAGAGGCACAGGCTGAGGCCGGGCCGCACCGACGATTTCCAGGATATGACTGATGGGCATCCCAAAGAGCGCGTGATCGATCCGGACGGAACAGACCTCGACCGTGGACGATATTGATTTTTCCCTGGGACGCGGTGCCTGGAGCTGAGAGTTCATCGAACAACCTCCGTCAATTCACTCCATTGGCTCGAAGGAATTTCGGTAGCGGACAGAGACGACACGCCGGCAAGGTTCACGATGCCGGTGACGTGCTCTTTGAGCAGCGTGACACCGACGGTGCGCTGACTGGAGCCTGACTCAAAGAGATCATTGCCGGCGGCAACGTCGAGTACGTGCGACACGGCAACGCCGACCTGGCGGCTGCCATCGCGACAAACGACGACGATGATGGGAGCCTCAGGATTGTCTTGCGACGCAGCCAGCAGGCCGCCGGTATCTTCAATCGGCAACAACTGGCCCTCGAAGTTAAGCACCGGACGATAACCGATGTATTCGACACGCGAGACGGGAAGCTGCTCAATGCGGAGCACGTCGATGAGGGGCACGGCCGCGCTGCGTCCAGCAACTTCGACGAGCAGGAATTCGGCAGCGCTTGCGTCCACGAGGGTTTCGCCTTCAGACACACGCGCCGCGTCCTCTTCACCGGCCATGGTGATACCGGCCTTGATGGCGATTGCTCCGGGGTCGAGGATGAGGGCCAGCTCGCCGCTGCCTAGAACGGTGGCTCCCGAATACAGAGCAATACTCTTCAAGGCTTGCGAGAGGGGCTTGACGACGATCTCTTCGGGGTCGGCCAGCCCGTCGACGACCAGGCCAAAGCGGCGGCCATCGGCATCCAGGACAGCAATGAATTCTTCCTGATCGGGGTCGCGTGTGGGGACGGCACCGGAAAGGAGGAGACGATCGAGAAAAACCAGCGGCAGCAGCTTGCCGCGGAGGCGATAGAGGGGCGCGTTATCAATCCATTCAATGGCGCCGCTGCCGCTTTCTGAGGAAACATGAACAAGTTCGGAGAGCGCGCCCTGCGGCAAGGCGAAGCTTTGTTTAACGCTGCGCACAATCAGTGCGGGAATGATGGCCAGAGTGAGGGGGATGCGCAGGCGGATGGTGGTGCCTTTGCCCACGCGCGAGTCGATCTCGACCTTACCGCCGATCTTTTCGACGTTGGTGCGGACGACATCCATGCCAACACCACGGCCGCTGACGTTGGTGACCGCGGCGGCTGTAGAGAAGCCGGGAAGAAAGATGAGCTGCAGCAGTTCGCGCTCGGCGAGCTGACTGGCGCGTTCGGCGGTGATAATGCCGCGTTCAATGGCTTTGTCGCGCACCCTGTCGACGGCGACACCAGCGCCATCGTCGGAGACTTCGATGATGACGTGACTGCCCTCCTGAACGGCGCGCAGGCGGAGCGTTCCTTCGGGGTCCTTGCCGGCAACGCGGCGCACTTCGGGAGGTTCGATTCCGTGATCGAGCGCATTGCGCACGGCGTGGGTGAGCGGATCTTTGATCGCCTCGAGCAGACTCTTGTCGAGTTCGGTTTCTTGTCCCTCCATCTGCAGGCGAACCTGACGATGGAGAGACTGGGAAAGGTCGCGCACGATGCGCGGCATCTTGGAGAAAACGTTGGAGACCGGCTGCATGCGGGCCTTCATGACGGATTCGCGGAGATCGGCGGTAACCATGTCGAGGCGCCGCGACAGCACTGTCATGTTGGGGTCAGAGGATGTGGCCTGCAAAACCTGATTGCGGGTGAGAACGAGTTCGCCCACCAAGTTCATCATGCGATTGAGCAACGCGACGTCGACGCGGAGTGAGCTCTCAGCGGCCGAACCGCTTTGTGGGACGCGAAGTCGGGCTGGATCGGGTTCATGGTCGAGCGGGGACGACGGCTTGGGCTGGGACGGCTCAGCGAGCACGGCAGGTTGAGCAGGGAGAATCGCGGGGGGCGCCTCTGGTGCCGCAGGCCGGCGGGACGCGCGCCGCCTGGCGACCGAAATGCGGGCGGGAACCGGCTGGCCCTCCGCGGCCGTTGCGGGAGCCTGAAGTTCCTCGAGACTTTGGATCAGATCTTTGTCGGCGCCTTTACCTTCTTCGCCTTCGGCTTCAATCGTTTTGAGAATGGAGCGCAGACCGTCGAGAAGATGCAGCAGGCCGGTAATGATAGGGCCGTTTGCTTCCAGTTTTCCGTCGCGCAGCAAGCCGAGCAGATTCTCGCCGGAGTGGGCCAATTTCTCGAGCCGCTTGAATCCCAGAAAGCCGGTCGTGCCTTTAATGGTGTGAACCGAACGGAATATTTCCGCTAACAGGGCGGTGTCGCCGGGCTTTTCCTCCAGCTCGGTCAGGCATCGCTCCATGCGGTCCAGGCCTTCCTGGCTCTCGATGAGAAACTCTCGCGTTAATTCATCCATTGCGCCTAACCAATCGCCCGACCCGGGGAAAGACCCTGGACCAGAAACACTCTAGGTGTTTATCGGATGGAAGGTGCGGGACTTGAGTAAAACAGGGAATAGGCAATAGGAAGCAGGGAGTAGAAAATGTACACGGGCAGGCAAATGCTTTAGCCTCAGGGTTCATGGCGGAGATGGATACAAATGCGACCGGGCATGGCGACCCGATAAATGCCGAATTGGAAGCCCTGATGTTGGCAGCGCGCGAAGCGGCAGCGCGGTCGTATTCGCCGTATTCTGGATTTCGAGTCGGGGCGGCTCTGCGGCTGAACAATGGCGCAGTGGTGACGGGGACCAACGTGGAGAACGTGAGCTACGGGCTGACGATCTGCGCAGAACGTGCGGCACTGGTGCAGGCGGTTTCACGATTTGGGCCGGAAGTGCGGATTGAAGCCGTGGCAATTGCGAACCTGAATGGCGCCGCGAGCCCGCCTTGCGGTGCTTGCCGGCAGATGCTGGCGGAGTTTATTGAGCCGGATGCGCCGGTGGCATTTCCGGGAGCGGATGGCGTGCGTACGATGCCGTTCCACGAAGTGCTGCCGCTGGCATTTGAGATGAAACTGAAAAATCAGGGATCGACTTAAAGGAAACTTTTGCGCGGTTTGCAAATGGGGCGCGATGAGGCGATGGCTGATGTTCGGGCTCGCGGGCGTGATTGCGTTGGCTGCGTACGCAGGCGCGTCGTATTGGCGAGCGAAGCGTTTTGAGCGGGAGCACCAAGCCGAATACGAGGCAAAGCTTGCGGAATTCCGAGCAGCGCTGAAGCCATGAATGACTCGAGAGCAATTGGAGGATTACCTCCGGGCTCGGGGGCTTCCCTTTCAGAGGAGTTGCTGCGAAACGGGAGTTTTCTCTGATCTGACCAAGATCGGGCAGGCTCCGCCCAATCTGATTTGCCGGGAATGGAATGTCTATGTCGAATTCAGATTCGAGAGCGCATTGATCGAGCCTCAAACGGCGACGCCACTGGATCGGCTCGAGAGGATGAACCTTCGTCAGAACGGCATCTGCTTGTAGATTGTTGCGGAGGACTTAGGAAGAGCCGCGCTTGCCATCAATATACGAAGGGCTTGAGGGTTGGGATCGACATGTCTAATAAGAATGAAACGCCGCTGCACACGATTGACCTGATCCGCAAGAAGCGCGATGGCGGTGTGCTGAATGCACGCGAGATGAGTTTTTTGGCGGCGGGCGCGGCGGACGGCTCGATTCCGCTGGAGCAGCTTGCGGCGTGGCTGATGGCGGCTTGGCTGCGCGGGCTGTCGCAGGACGAGACGCGGGCGCTGACGTTGGCGATGCGCGATTCGGGCGAGAAGTTCGATCCGTCGGGATTGGGTAAGGCCGCAGTGGACAAGCACTCGACGGGAGGCGTGGGCGACAAGACCAGCTTTCTTGTGGCACCAATGGCGGCTGCATGCGGCGTGGCAGTGCCGATGATCAGCGGGCGGGCGCTGGGGCACACGGGCGGGACGCTGGACAAATTGGAGGCGATTCCCGGCTATCGCACAGCGTTGACGCTGGCGGAATTCGAGACAGTACTCAAGCAATGCGGCGCGTCGATCGTGAGCCAGACTCCGAAGCTTGTGCCGGCGGATCGCGTGTTGTATGCGCTCCGCGACCGGACGGGAACGGTGGAGAGTCCGGGACTCATTTGCGCGTCCATATTGAGTAAAAAGCTGGCTGCGGGATTGAATGCGCTGGTGCTGGATGTGAAGACGGGATCGGGCGCATTTCTGCGCAAGCGCGAAGACACGGAGTATCTCGCGGCGCTGATGGTGACAACGGCCGAAGCTGCGGGAACGCGCACTGTTGCGCTCTTGACCGATATGGGACGGCCGTTGGGACACGCGGCCGGTAACTGGATTGAGTTGATGGAGTGCGTGGAGTTATTACGCGGGGAGCGGCCCGAAGACAGCGAAGACTTGCGCGAACTTTCAGTGCAGCTTGCCGGATGGATGATTCACCTGGGTGGGAAAGCGGCGACGCCGGGCGAGGGCTATCGATTCGCCGAGGCAGCGCTGATGGACGGTTCCGCCTTGAGCAGGTTCTTCAAGATGGTGGACGCGCAAGGCGGAGAAGTTGCGGTCTTCGAGGATATGAAGGGATTCCACAAACCCGGAGCGACACAAGTTGTGAATGCATGGGAAAGCGGTTTTATCGCGGAGATGGATACGACCGCGCTGGGGTGGGCTGTGCAGCGGCTGGGTGCGGGGCGCGAGAAGGCCGGCGAACCAGTCGATCCCCATGCAGGAATTGATTTTCATGCGCGGCGTGGGGCACGAGTCGAGCGAGGACAGCCGTTGGCGACGCTGTATGCGACGAACAAGGAAATGCTGGCGGAGCCGGTGGAATTGTTCACCAAGGCGGTGACGATCGCAGAGCATGCACCGAAACCGGTCGAGCTGATCGATCGTATCTTCACCAGAGAGACGGCTGAAGCCTTCCTTGAGCCTTTGGAGCTTACCTAGAACGGCGCGACGAGACGGCAATCAGCACCGCAAAGGTCAAGACGAGAATGTTGCCTCCCAGATGAGAGGCGGATTTTTATCGAAGTCGCTATAGCGGATCCAACTGGGACGCACGACGAAATGGACAATTTCACGCCACGCCAGCCGTTCACGCCCATCTGGCCAAATAGCAAAATAGGCATCGCGGTAACGCTCTAACTCGTCGCCCTTCGGCTCAAATGCTATCCCTTCAAATTGCACGGTTTGCTCGCCACCCCACCCGACAACGAAAGAGCACGACGGATGCTCATTCAGGTTTCGGTACTTTCGCGACGACTTCACAGTGTCGAAGACGATCTCCATCTCCCGAGTTGTCGCAATCCCGACCAAAGCCGATTGAGGTGTCCTGTCGCTCGACAGGCTGGAGATAACCCCATAGCGAAACTGTTTCATGAATTCGAAAAGAGCCGTCTTGTCCATAAGGTGCTCCAGGGGATGGAGAACGAATTATAGGACATCGATTGCGACCAAATCCTGTAAGGTAATCGAAAGCAAATCTTGCGTTCCAGGAGAGTCTCTTTGGATCGTTTTACGGGAGTGCTGGGAATATTGGCCGTGCTGCTGGCGGCGTGGCTAGGATCGACGGACCGGAGGCATATCCGGTGGCGGACCGTGGCGTGGGGTCTGAGCCTGCAAGTGCTTTTTGCGTTTCTCGTACTGCGCTTTACTTTTGGGCAACAGGCAATGGCGTGGGCGGGCGATGTGGTCAACAGTATGTTGGCCTGCACCCAGGCTGGCACGAAAGTATTGTTTGGCGCGCTGGGCACACCGAACACATCGCTGGGCTCCATCTTTGCGTTTCAGGTGCTGCCGACCATCATCTTTATCTCGGCATTCTTCGCCGTGCTTTATCACATCGGGGTGATGCAGATCATCATTCGCGGGCTGGCCTGGGTGATGTTGAAGACGATGCGCATCTCCGGCGCGGAGAGCATGAATGTTGCGGCATCCATCTTCATGGGGCAGACGGAAGCGCCGCTCACCATTCGGCCGTTTCTCTCAAAGGCTACGCGCAGCGAACTGATGACGATCATGACCAGCGGCATGGCGCATGTGTCCGGTGGCATCATGGCGATGTACATTTCGCAGGGAATCGAAGCGCGGCATTTGTTGTCGGCGGTGATCATGACTTCACCGGGCACGATCCTGATGGCCAAAATGCTGGTGCCGGAGACCGAAGTGCCGGCGACCGAGGGACGCGTCGTGATTCCCGAAGACGAGGAGCACAAGGACGAGAACCTGATCGGCGCGATTGCGCGAGGCACCATCGACGGCGGCAAACTGGCGATGAATGTGGCCATCATGTTGATCAGTTTTCTGGCTCTGGTCGCGCTGCTGGACAGCTTGCTAGGTTGGGCGCACATGCATGCGGGGTTCGGCTGGATTCCAGGAAGTCTGGGACAGATTCTTGGCTATGTATTCGCGCCGGTGGCGTGGCTGATCGGAGTTCCGTGGCAAGATTGCGGACTGATCGGCAACCTGCTGGGCACGAGGATGGCACTGAACGAGGTGATCGCGTATATCGCGCTGGGAGCGCATAAAGCGACGCTGCTGCCGCGCTCGTTTACGATTGCGACGTTTGCGTTGTGCGGGTTCGCGAACCTGGGATCGATCGGGATGCAGATCGGCGGCATCGGTGCATTGGTGCCGGAGCGGCGCAACGATCTGGCGCGACTGGGCGTGCGGGCGATGCTGGCGGGGACGATGGCGAATCTGATTTCGGCATCGATTGCGGGAATGTTTCTGGGCTAACATTGGCCGTGAGGAGTTCCCCATGAGCCAGCCAGAACTGAAGCGGAAGCTCGATGAGTTGGCGGAAGGGCGCACGGAGCTCGTTTTTGACTTGATTACCGGAGGTTATCGTGCAAACCATCAGGATGAAAATGGCGTTTCCCTCATCCGGCATTGCGCTTATTACGGCGACGTCAGCGCGATTCGTTTTCTTTTGTTGCAAGGAGAGACCCTGGACTCGCTCGGCGAGAACTTCGACCTGAACGGCGCGGCGTATCACGGCCATTGGCGACTCTGCAAATTCCTACTGGAAAAGGGTGCGCAGGCAAATCATCCCCTACCCGACACTCTTGAGACTCCGCTGCACGCTGCTTTGTGCAAGACAGACCGATTGGTCTACGACCGTGTGCTCGCGGTTTTGCTCTCTTATGGCGCGAATCCGAATATTGCCACGAAACCGGGAGTAGAAACGGGTGGTTTTATGCGCGATTGCCGAACCAAGGGCGAGACTCCGCTGCATCGGGCAGCCGCCTTTGGCGAGGTGGGAACGATACAGATGCTGAAAGACGCCGGTGCGGTCATCGACGCAAAGGACGCCAACGGCGAGACACCGCTGTCGTGGGCGAGCTGGTATCTGCGGCCCATTCCCATCTTGCGGGAGCTTCTCTACGGAGAGTTCCGTATTCGTCAGCAGCACTCGCCGATGCGAGGCAACCTTCTGGGCAAACCAATCAGCTAATTCTTCCGGCATTCGCGGCAACAGCCCGCAGGCGCCGCATGCGGTAGAAGAGTGTGAGCGCGGTGACGGTGCCGCAACTGAGCAGGCTCGCGGCCATGCCGAGGATCAGCGAAAAATCCTGCTGAAAAACGCCGTGGACGATGCCGATGGCCTGCAGGATGCTGAAGCCGCCGAATGTGATGAGCGAGATGCCCTCGTCGGTCTTTTTGCGCCAGACGGCGAGTGCCTGCGGAACAAAGAGCAGGGCGTTGCACACCAGTCCCAAACCAAAAATGACGGCGACAATCTCTTTCATCGATTCAATCCTTCCCTGAAAATGACGGCTCGATTATGCGCCGAAGCGTTCGGCACTGCGAGCTTTCGCTTTGGCGGCTTCTTCTTCGCGGTTTCTGGCCGGCGCATTGGTTTCAAGTGAGCGGAGCAGGCGCGCCGAAGCTGCAGATACCTCATCGATTGCTGCCAAAAACGCGGATTCGTTGGCCTTCGAGGGTTTGGAGAAGCCGCTGATCTTGCGCACGAATTGAAGCGATGCGGCGCGGATTTCTTCGTCGGTGACAGGCGGATTGAAGTTGAAGAGGATCTTGATATTCCTGCACATGAGGGGCGCGACCTCCGTTGGACATTGCCGGTTGCCCTTCGCAACCGGGTTACTTTTCACACTGTACTGCAACTTGTGTGCGAACGCGGTTGGGAGGTGGAGTGTGTAGAATTTTGGCAGTACTCCTATCAGAGCGGAACCAGAGTTGCCGTGTCCGTTTGAGATTTATGCAGGGTCGCCGCTCTCGGATGGTCGCGTCGACTTGATTGCTGTACTTACGGGAACCATAGACTCTGGTTCCGCTACAGGGCCAATAGATGACATATTTCGATCAGGTAACTGAGGCAGCGAATTTTCTGCGCACCAGGCTGGGGCGGCTTTCGCCAAAGGTAGGCGTGGTGCTCGGATCGGGCCTGGGTGCGGTGGCGAATGCTGTTACGGAATCGGTGATTGTGCCGTACCGCGACATTCCCCATTTTCCGCAATCGACCGTAGACGGCCATTCGGGACGAATCGTTGCGGGGCGAATGGGCGCCACACCTGTACTGATCATGCAGGGGCGCGTTCACTACTACGAGGGATATTCGCCGGCACAGGTGACGTTCCCGATGCGCGTATTGGGCATGCTGGGTATCAGGGCAGTGATACTGACCAACGCGGCGGGCGGCATTCTGGAGAGCTATCAACTGGGGCAACTCTGCGTGCTGGCGGACCACATCAACATGATGGGCTGGAATCCGCTGATCGGGCCAAACGAAGACCGGTTTGCGACGAGAAAAGGTACGGGGCTTCGCTTCTTCGACATGACGGAGGCTTACAGCAAACGGCTGCGCAGGTTAGCGCAGCAGGCGGCGGCCGATGAAGGCATTTCGCTCGACGAGGGCGTCTACGTGGCGGTGAGCGGGCCGAGCTTTGAGACCCCGGCGGAGATTCAGGCGTTTCGCGCGTTGGGCGCCACACTGGTAGGCATGTCGACGGTGCCGGAGACGATTGTGGCGCGCCACATGGGAATCGAGGTGCTGGGCATCTCGTGCGTGACAAACAAGGCCGCCGGGCTGAACGCTGAACCGCTCAGCCATGAAGAAGTGTTTGAAACGGGACGGCTGGTGGAGCGCCGGCTTTCAGGCGTGGTGGAGCGTCTGGTGGTGTGGATCTCGACCCTGCTGGATGCGGAGTCTTAGGCGAGATCGCGGGAAAGTACGGAGAAACTTTGACGGCTACGCCGGTGGTACTGGGAATTGCGGGAGCCTCGGGATCAGGCAAGACGACCCTGGCGGCGGAGCTAGCGCGTGAGTTGGACGGCTTTCACTTCCCTCTCGACAGCTACTACCGAGACCTGTCGCACTTGCCGATGGCGGAGCGAGCACAACAGAATTTTGATGATCCTGCATTGATCGAAAGCTCGTTGCTGGCCGCGCATGTGGCGGCGTTGGCGCGGGGCGCGGCAATCGAGCGGCCGCTCTACGATTTTTCGACCTACATTAGGATTCCGGACAAGACTGAAACGGTGAGGGCGGGTGCATTCCTGCTGGTGGAGGGTTTGTTCGCACTCTATTATCTCGAAGTTCTGCCTTTGTATCAGCTGCGAGTTTACGTGGATACTCCGGATGAGGTGTGCTTTGAGCGGCGACTGAAGAGGGACATGGAGCAGCGGGGGCGGTCGGCGGAATCGGTGCGGCTCCAGTACGAACGTACTGTTCGCCCGGCCAGCATCCAATACGTGCGCCCTTCGGCGGTGAACGCCGATTTGACGGTCGATGGCGCAGCGGCGCTGGACTGGAAGGTCGAGCAAGTGCTTTCGGCACTGCGCGGTCGCGGGCTGCTGCGCGTGGCGAGTTGACGGCCGGGGTCGGCGGCAATTCACCGACCGATTGGTCCACTCTGCGACAACACAGAGGACTTTGGCACATTCCTGCCACCTTTGCAGGAGTAACTGAGTCAAAGGTGGTAGAGCCTAATTTTTCGATCGGCTCTATTCTTTGGGGACGTGACGGATCTGGTGCGTTCATCGACGATTCATTGAACCGCAGCACGACATTTGCCGATATCCATTAGGTTGGAACTAGACGATGAGCGGATGGCTGAAAACCCGGAGGAATCAGGCGGCGGAATGGCTGCAGACGGGCATGTCTCCGCGGCGACTGGCTCTTACGCTTGCATTAGGTTTCGCCATCGGCTGTCTGCCGGTGATGGGAATTCCGACTGCCCTCTGCATCGTGGTCGCGCTGGTGCTGAAGCTGAACGTGCCGGCCATCCAGGCGGCGAATTACGCGGCAATGCCCGCGCAGCTCGCATTGATGTTGCCGTTTGTGAAGCTGGGCCGGTGGATGTTTGCAGCCGGGCAGGGACAAGCGCTGGAGAAGACGCTGATGCATGGTTTTTCTCTGCAGACCCTGCGGGCTTCAGGCAGCGTAGCGGGACAGGCCATGGGAGCGTGGCTGGTGCTGGCCGGACCGATGGTATTGCTGATGACTTTTGCGCTGACTCCGGTGCTGCAGCGGGTTCCGGCCATGGCGACGCGGCGCCGGAAATAACGGTCTATTCTTCTGCCAATCAACATACAGCAACGTTGATCGGTTTATCTTCACTCATATCCTAGATCCCCAATAAATAAGCGAGCTTCTTGAAGGCCCACGTTTGGCGTGCAAACCAGCCGCTGATCGTGAGCTTTCGCCTCTGCCCTTTGTGATTGCGGTGACCGAGTCGCGGCGCGGGCTCAGCCGGCTTCGACGAGGCCGTAGCGGCGCTGCCACGCCTCTTTGAGGTGGGCGCGGACGCGGGCAAGCTCGGATTCCGTTCCTTCCGGGGTCCGGTCCGGTCCGGGATTTGCGAAACGTGCGGCTTCCTGTTTGGCGAGTTCAAGCAATTGTCTATCGCGCAGAAGGTCGACGACGCGGAAATCGGGAAGGCCCGCCTGGCGCGTACCGAAGAACTCGCCGGGACCGCGCATCGAGAGGTCGAGCTCGGCCAGCTCAAATCCATCCTGGGTACGGACCATGGCGTTGAGGCGCTCTTCCGCGAGCGGCGAGACGCGGTCTCCGGTGATCAGGATGCAGTAGCTTTTTGCGGCGCCGCGACCTACGCGCCCGCGCAGTTGATGCAGTTGCGCGAGGCCGAAGCGCTCGGCGTGTTCGACCACCATAACGGTGGCGTTGGGCACGTCGACGCCCACCTCAATCACGGTCGTCGCCACGAGCACATCTATTTCGCCGCGCTGGAAGCGGCGCATGATGACTTCCTTCTCGTCGGCGTCGAGGCGGCCGTGGAGCAGACCGACGCGCAGACCGGAAAGCGGGCCGTTGCGTAGCTTCTCGTGCATCTCTACGGCGGATTTCAGTTCCGCTGTTTTGCTTTTTGGAGCGGCTTTGCCGGATGGCGAGGCGGTGTCGGAAAACAGACTCGGGATCTTTCCCTTTCGAACGCGCTTGGCGGATGTTGCAGGATCGGCCTGGGCGGATACGTTGCCGGATTGGGGATCGTCGTGGGAAAAGTCGAGTTCGGGCTGATCGTCTTTCGATCCCTCAATGACAGGATACACGATGTAGGCCTGGCGGCCCTGGGCGACCTGCTTGCGCACGAAATCCCATACTTCCTCGGAGCGTTCGCCGGGAACGCGGCGGGTGACGATGGGGGTGCGGCCGGGTGGCAATTCATCGAGTACGCTGACGTCGAGATCGCCGTAGAGCGAGAGCGCCAGGGTGCGCGGGATGGGTGTTGCCGTCATGACGAGCACGTCGGGCTCTGGCTGGTTGGGCTTCTTCATCAACTTGAAGCGCTGCAAGACGCCAAAGCGATGCTGTTCGTCGACGACGACGAGGCCGAGACGATCGAACTCGACTTTCTCTTCGATCAAAGCATGGGTGCCGATGACGAGGTGCGCTTCGCCACGGTTGATGAGGCCGCGATTGGAGCGCTTGCGGTCCTCGTCGAGCGAGCCGGTGAGGAGCACGATGCGGTAACGGCGCGAAGAGCGCTCGAGCAGCTTGCGCGCGGCGAGGTAGTGCTGCGTGGCGAGGATCTCGGTAGGCGCCATGAGTGCCGCCTGATAGCCGTTTTCGATGGCGACGAGCATGGCCTGCAACGCGACGATCGTCTTGCCTGAGCCGACGTCTCCCTGGAGCAGACGGCGCATGGGGTTGGGCTGGCGCATGTCGCCGACGATTTCGCCGAGCGTGCGCTTTTGTGCGGCGGTAGGATGAAACGGCAGGACCTCGCGAATGGCTTCGCGGACTTTGTCAGTGGTGACGAAGCTGACTCCGGTGCGTTCGCGCATGCGGCGGCGCTTGAGTTCAAGGCCCAGTTCAAGGAAGAAGAGCTCTTCGAAGATGAGGCGGCGATGTGCCGGTGTCGATGCGGACTGCAATTGGGTGAGGGGCGTGCCTTCCGGCGGGAAATGCACTTCGCGGAGCGCGGCTTCGCGGCCAGGCAGATCGAGGCGTGCGAGCATGGCCTGCGGCAAGCACTCGGGTACAACGCCGCGCATGGATTCGAGCAGATTGAAAATGACCTTACGCTGCCAGCGCGAGGCCAGGCGGCTGCCCCCGAGCGACTCGTAGACGGGGGTGATGCGGCCGACTTCGAGGAGGCGCGTTTCGGCGTCGTCGCTGGCGTCAGGCAACAGTTCCCACTGCGGCTGAATCATTTTTAGATTGTTGCTGGAGCGGGACGGCTCGACCTTGCCGTAGACCGCGATGGTCTGGCCGGCGTGGAATTTTCCCTCGAGATAGGGCGCGTGGAACCAGATGCACTTGAGAGCGAGGCGCCCCTGGCCCACGGTGAGTTCGAAGAGCGGCATGCGGCGCGTGCGAAGCAGCATGGCGCCGCGCACTTCGGCAATAACGCTGGCTGTTTCGCCGGGTTTGAGTTCATCGAGGCTGCGGGGATTCTGACGGTCTTCGTAGCGAAAAGGCAGGTGGTAGAGCAGGTCTTCGGCGGTGCGAATGTTTTTGGCGGCGAGCATCTCCGCAAGGCGCGGGCCGACGCCGCGCACGTACATCACAGGGGTATCGAGGCCGGGCACAATCTGGATGCTAACGCATAGGGGCTTGAGGCGTGGACGAACAGGCGCGGACTTGAATCAGGCGTTGGTGATGGCGGTCCGGGCTGTACGAACCTCTGCGGCTAAGACGCGCAGAACGCGCAAAGAGAGAGAGGGATCTTTGAGCATAAGTTCGGAGAAGTCGTCGCGGGCGATGAAACTGAGCTCAGATCCCTTTTCTACTTTGGCGGTGAGCGAGTAGGGCTGATTGCCGATCACGCCCGGGAGTCCCAAAAGCGCTCCGCTGGAAACCGGGGTGGCCATGAGGCGGTCGCCGGCTGGCGAAGCCATTGAGAGCATGGCTCGGCCGGAGCGCAGGATATAGAGTCCTTCTGGTGGCGCACCCTGATTGAAAAGTATGCGGTCTTCGGTGCAGACGATGCGTGTAGAGCGCTTTTCGAGCGCATCCAGCAATTCCTGATCGGCGACGAAGGCGGAAGAGTCTAGCTTCACTGACGTACTCCAGGCACCGGGGTATGCGCGAGATTGAGCACCGCAGAGGCGCCGTTCACAAGAAGCATGGTTTCATTCTTTGCGATGTAAGTCTTGTGATCTATGTCACATATTGATGGTCACCCCGAGTGAGCACGCAATGCAAGCTAATAAGGGATGACTTTCAGTTCCGAAGTTGGAGGGCCGATTAGTGTTGCATGGGAATCGGTGCGCACGTGGCGGCGGGAACTGGCGTACCTGCTGTTTTGACGAACAGTATGTATTCGCCTTGCCAGGCCTTCTCGCGCGTCATCACCTGCCACTGAGGGCTTTGCTCCAGCAGGTTGGTAACGGGCATATCGTCTTTGAGCAGGGCGTGGTCGACCTTATATTTATCCATGAGTTGGAAGGCGTTATGGCCTTCCATCATGTCGCGATATTCCTGCATGACGCCGAGGTGCTCGAAGCTGTCGAAGCGGGAATCGATAAAAGTCTGTTTGCCGTTAAAATCCATCATGCCGCCGACGTAATCGAGGTCGAATGTTCGCCAGGACGAATCCATCGACGCAATCGTCTGCACGGGAAACATCATGTTGACCATTTTCCTGAGCGAAGCATCACTGGGGAAGATGACGATGATGACAATGATCGAGCCGAGCGCCATTAAAGCATTCATGGCGGGAATGGTCTTGGCATCCTCGTCCATGTTGAAACTGCGCGCGAGGTCGCGGGCGAGGAAGGGCGTGGTGAGGACGGCGGCGAAGTAGGAAAAGCGAACGTGGGAGATGGCCGCGTACCAGGCGAGGAAGACGAACGCCATCTCATAGACCTTCCATTTGCGGCCGCGGACGCAGTTGGCGAGGACCATGAGGCCAATCGATACGACGACGAATTTGCCTTCGAGCGAGGAAAGGTTGAGCGGCTGCCACTCCGCGATGGAGGACGTGCTGAGCTTCTGGTTGAGCATCATGTCGAGCGGGTTCCAGAGCAGATGCCAACCATAGGGATTGACGATGAGAGATGCAATGCTAACGCCGAATACGGTAAGGAGCCGCTTGCGATCTTCACGAGCGAGTGCCTGCTGCTGAAACACGCCGAGGTTCACAGTTAACAATCCGGAACCGATGTAAATCGCAAACAGCACGATGCCGGCGAACCACATGCCGTGCAAGTTAATCCAAAGGCAGAACAGAGGGGGAAGAAGCCAGAGGAGCTTCTTGTTACCGCGATCGTAGGCTTCGAGAATCGCCAATTCGGCCGACATGGCGAGGTAGGCGAACTCAATGGTGCGTGGTCCCGCATTGACCGTCATGAGGACGAAGGCGATTGCCGCAGTCCAGAGAGAGGCGTCGGCACGGCGAGACATCCAGTATCCGCGCGCGTAAACAAAGAGGATATTGGCCGTCAGTATCAGCCAGGTAACGACGTAGATGCCTCGGAGCCCGAGGATCTTGAAGCTGATCCAGAATGGCATCTCGGACAGCCACTCCCAATTGATCCAGCGATGTCCCGCCACGGTGAAGGAATAGGGATCTGTCCAGATCATGTGGTGGGTCGTCCAAAGGATGCGGGCGTTGGCAAGGTGCCACCAGATGTCGGGATCGACAAACAGAGTGCGATAGCGATTGAGAGCCGGGCAGATCAGAACGGGCAGCATCATCAAGATCGCGACGTTCATGAGGTGGCGCGACCAGATGCGCACCGAAGGCTTGGCTGTCCAAGAGGTTGATTCGGTTGAGGCGACCGCTTGTTCAGTCGGTGTGGCGTCCATATGAACTACAGTAGCTGGACGGTTACCAATTTGGTATGGGGCGAAGCACGAAAATGAGGAATCGAACCACCGATAGTAACTTTGTTCGATTCGAGGTGTGCGGCCTTCTTTGCAGAGTCTTTAGACAATCGGAAAGAGGGACGCGAGAGGCCGAAAGCATGGGAGAACCCGAAAGGAATCTTCACAGGACACGGATGCCGTGCTTAAATCAGGGCAGTTTAAGAGAGACTTCAGATCAATTATCCGTAAAGCCTCGAGGACCAGAATAAATGTGTGCCGGCTAAATATCCGGGGTGGGCGCTAGGACAATTGGGGTGATTCCAAGCCGCATTGCATCCTGGAGTATCTGAGCTTCCGGTTACCTCCGTGTTAGTCGAATGCACCATGGTGGTATTGACCCAAAGAGCTCAGCCAAGCAAAATCACGAACACGTGATGTGCTCAAAAAGTTGATCAAATTGTTCGACTTGGACAGATTCTCCCCAGTTGAAAATTCCCAAGAAGTGATTGGGATTGACGAACGTCCTTGAGTTGCTTGCGCAGTTCGACGCGCTGAGAACTTCACTTCACCATCGCGCACGATGAAACGGACCGGCAATTTTATGATTCGGATTGGGCTGCTTTCGGAAGACCGCGCACTGCAACCGCTTTTGGCATCCGCCCTGGGGAAAGACTTCCAGGTTGAGCTTGCGACCAGCGAAGAAGAGGTCGACCGCCAAATTCGCGCAGCGGAATGCGATGTTCTGATTCTCGATCTCGCATTGAATGCTGCACATCTCAAAGAGCGGATCGAGTGGTCGCACCGGACGATCGCGCTGCAGCTGCCGGTTGTGGTGCTCGCCGACGACGCGATGCGTGCAACTGCACTGGAATTGGTCCGCCTGGGCGCGTTCGGATATTGTCGCCGGCCGCCTTCGATCCGTGAATTGAAAGCAGTTCTTTCCCGGGCGAGCGAGACATCGCTGCTACGGAGGCAACTCCAGACTGTTCCGCGGCGCGTGGAGCCGATCACAGCCTGCGACCGGCTGATTGGGACGAGCCCTCAGATTCGGCAGGTCTATCAACTCGTTAATCGAGTCTGCAATCTCAATGCATCCGTACTGGTGACTGGAGAGAGCGGAACCGGCAAGGAATTAATCGCCCGCGCCATTCACAATCTCGGCAGCCGCGCGGACAAGCCGTTTGTTGCTGTATCGTGCGGCGCAATTCCTGAGTCGTTGATTGAAGCTGAATTGTTCGGACACGAAAAGGGAGCATTCACGGGCACGGTCGGATCGCGTGAAGGCTATTTTGAGCAAGCCCGCGACGGCACGCTCTTTCTGGATGAAATTGGCGATCTGAGCCTCTACACGCAGGTGAAATTGCTGCGGGTACTGCAACAGATGGAGTTCAGCCGCCTGGGCAGCAGCCGACTGATTCCGTTGAAGGCGCGCCTGATTTTTGCCACCCACCAGGATTTGTCGAAGCTTGTAGCCGAAGGGAAATTCCGGCAGGACCTCTACTACCGCATTCACGTCATCCGGATCTGTTCACCTGCGCTGCAGGATCACGCGGAAGATGTGCCGCAGATTGCTTCCCACTATTTGCGCCATTATTCGCAGATGTTCCAAAAGCCGATGGAGGCTATCGGGCCGGATGCGATGGCGATGCTTCAGAGTTATTCCTGGCCTGGTAATGTGCGCGAACTGGAAAACACGATTCAGAGGGCGATTATTCTTGCTCCCGGTATGACAGTTCGACCGGAAGACCTTCCGCTTAACATGCACGCGGACAAGGTCATCGACATCAGCGAGTACAATCCGGACGGGACGTTCGAACGCCAGTTGCGCGACTACAAAATCAAATTGGCAACAGAAGCGGTTCGCGATAATAACGGCAACAAGACACTGGCCGCCCGCAGTCTGGGTATTTCCCGTGCCTACCTGCATCGCCTGATCCGGCACTCGGACCCCGAGATTATCTTCGAACCAGAGCGGATTCGGTCAGCTTCCGCGTCAGCTTAATCGTTCTTAGAGCTTTGGCACACCCGCCTCGACTTGGATGGTACGCGCCGGCGCGTGGAACGCCGCCGATCTGCCGTGCAATCGACCGGAACTGGTATAGTGCTCACATCATGTTAAGGCGCTTGGCGATGTTTATCGCACTGCTGATTTGTGCGCAGATGCCTCCGTTGGGTTCGGCGCAGGCGCCAAGCGACTCCGCATCCACTCCCAAAAGTCGAAACGTAACCGGTCAGTCAGCAGCGCCGGGAACGTCTCCTGACGCGGACTCGGCTGCGGGCGCGAATGCCAATCAGACTCCGCAAATCATCGTGAACCCGCCGGCGCCCCCCGTTCCGGAATGGGGATGGCGGGAGCAGGGCGCGTGGGCTGCAAGCATTGTGCTGGCGGTTTTGGGCTATGTGGGCATCATGCTGGCGTTGCGCACACTAAAAAAGATCGACCAGCATATTGAGATAGGCGCTGCGACGGCCCAGGCCGCGATGGAAAGCGCCACCGCTGCGCTGTCTCTGGCCCAGGCAATCACCAATTCAGAGAGACCCTGGATCGTTGTGACGGTGGAACCGTTCCTGACCATGGAGAGCAGTTTCAAGGTGATGGCGGCAAACCGGGGACGCAGTCCGGCACGGATTGTGGGCTCGGTCGACCAGGTGAAGATCGCAGTCGACGATAAGAAGCTTCCCAAGTTTCCCGAATTCGACGCCGGCGAGGCAGGAGAAGTTCCCGAGCCGATCGTGCTGCTGCCGGGCGAGGCGACGGGCGTCTGGGCCTTCAACCGGGAAGACCTGCCCGCCATTTGCAAGGATGCTGAAGCCTTGAAGCGAGTGGAACGCTGGCAAGAGATTTTGTTTCTATACGGCAGGATTACCTATACCGAATTAAATGCCGCAGACGATAAGCAAATACACGAGACCTTCTGGTGCTGCCGCTATATCCATGGTGAAAAGAACAGCGCACTGGTAATGGCCGGCCGGCCCGAATACAACAAGCATAGCTGAAGCGGAATGCCGCAAAGCAGGCCGCAAGACCGGGCTCGGTACGCGGCGGTGTGCAGCGAGAGGAGTATGCCTGTCCGCTTTGCTAGACTTCTCGAAGGCCGGATTTCCATAGTCCCCGAGCATCCGGCTGCGCACTTGTCCTGAGGAGAACCAATGCCAGTTGTCGAACTCGCAGGAGTGACCAAGGCCTACGAGAACAAGGTTGCCGTGCGCGATCTGAGCTTATCGATTGATGCGGGACAGATGTTTGGCCTGCTGGGTCCGAATGGCGCGGGGAAAACCAGCACCATTCGCATGATGATGGGCATTACGCTACCCGACTCGGGACAGGTGAGCTTGTTTGGAAAGCCATTCGACCGCAAGAGCCTGGAGCGTGTGGGCTATCTGCCCGAAGAGCGCGGCCTCTACAAGAAGATGAAGGTCATGGAGCAGCTCGTCTTCTTTGGGGAATTGCATGGGCTGACAAAAGAAGAAGCTCGCAAGCGAGCGACATCCTGGACGAAGCGTCTGCAGATTGACGAATCCCTCGGCAAGAAGACGGAGGAGTTGTCGAAGGGGATGCAGCAGAAGATCCAATTCATCGGATCGCTGTTGCACGACCCCGGCCTGATCGTGATGGACGAGCCGTTCAGTGGACTCGACCCGGTCAACGCGAAACTTCTGGAGCAGACGCTGCTGGAACTGAAGGATGAAGGAAAGGCCATCGTGTTTTCGACCCACCGGATGGATCAGGTTGAAAAACTATGTGATTCAATCTGCCTGGTCAACCGGGGCGAAGCCGTACTGACTGGCAAGGTGCGGGAGATCAAGTCACGCTATGAGCGCAATCATCTGATTGTCGAATTCGACGGGAGCGCGGACTTTCTGAATAGCCCTGAAATTGCGGAAGCGAAGAATTTCTCGGGGCATGCGGAGATTAAGTTGAAACCACAGGGTGATGCCCAGAAGCTGCTGCAGCAGGCGTCGGCGGGGGCGAAGATCTTCCGGTTCGAACTGGTGGAACCGTCGCTGGAAGAGATTTTCATCTGTACGGTGGGAGGCAAAGCTGATGCGTAACACGCTGCTGATCGCAAGACGCGAGTACCTCGAGCAAGTGCGCGGCCGCGCCTTCAGGATGACTACCGTTGGTTTACCCGCGGTGTTCGCGGTGATCGTGGGCGTGGGATATCTGTCGAGCCTCGGACTCGGATCACACCGGCATATGGCGGTCGCAGCGTCCGATCCAGTGCTGGCGAAGGAGATTCGCGACCAGTTGGTGGGCGACAAAGAGGCCAAGGCGCGAGTGGACGTGGTTGCTCCCTCAACGCCAGAGCAGCGGGCGGAACTTGTGAACCAGGTGTTGAGGCAAGAGCTGGATGGACTGCTTTGGGTTGACACGACGCCGGGTAAGGAGCCCATCGCGACCTACACATCGAAGTCGTCTGGAGACTTTATTACCGGGGCACGGATGGAGTCGGCTTTGTCTCACGCGATGTTGGACGCGCGCCTGACGGCGGGTGGCATGAAGCAGGGTGAAGCGGACACCCTTGTGGATGGCTTGCCGATTCAGACCTACCAGGTGAAGAAAGATGGAAGCGTTGTGAAGAGCAATGCGGAAGCTTCGTTCTGGAAGGGCTACGTGATGGCCATTCTTCTGTCGATGACCACGTTGATTTATGGCATGAACGTGGCACGATCGATCATTCAGGAGAAGACTTCGCGCATCTTTGAAGTGATGTTGGCCATTGCGAAGCCAGGCGACCTGTTGGCGGGAAAGCTTATCGGCGTGGGCGCCGTGGGTTTGACGCAGATTGGCATTTGGCTCGTGGCTGGCGCGGTGATTCTTTTCTCGCCGCTGGCGGCTGCGGTGATGACGGGGCGATTTGCCGTGCATTTCACGTGGACGGAAGCGATTCTGTTTCCGGTGTACTTCGTGCTGGGTTATTTGCTCTACAGTTCCCTGTTCGCGGGCCTGGCGGCAACATGCGAGACGGAGCAGGAACTACAAATGTACATGCCGCTGGCTGCGGCGCCGACCTGGCTCAGCTTTGCCCTGATCGTGCTGATCATGAATGACTCGAATTCGTTCTGGTCCGTGGCTGCATCGTTGTTTCCTCCTACCGCACCAATCATCATGTTTCTGCGCATGGCGTCGGAGATTCCTCCGTTGTGGCAGATCGCTTTGTCCATTGCATTGATGATGGTGAGCATTGTCGGCGTGTTGTGGTTTGCGGCTCGGCTGTATCGCGTGGGCATCCTGATGTATGGAAAGCGCGCCACGCTGCCGGAGCTGGTGCGGTGGCTGCGGTATAGCTAGCTGAACAACACGACGCTGCCAGGCGCGGCTAGAATCGGAAGAGTGACCATCGAAGACAGCCCCAGATTTACGCTGGGCCAGCGCATTGTGCTGGCCGTGGTTCCGCGTGTGGTTTGGGCACTGACTTGGCTGGTCGGGTTTACATGGCGCTTTGAAGTCATTGCCGAAGAGGGTGTGATTCCGGTGCTCTTCGGACAAAAGCCCGGCCCGGAGATCTACTGCTTCTGGCATCAGTGCGTGCTGCCCTGCACCATGTATTTCCGGCATTCGAAGGCGGTGATTCTGATCAGCCGCAGTTTTGACGGCGAACTGATTACACGCATTCTGAAGATGTTTGGATTTGATGCAGTGCGCGGATCGAGTTCGCGTGGCGCCCGCGAGGGACTGCTGGGGTTGAACCGCGTGATTGAAACCGGCCGTACAGCGATTTTTACTGCGGATGGACCGCGTGGGCCGATTTATCAAACCAAGATGGGGCCTATCAAATTGGCCCAATCGACCGGTGCGCCGATCGGTGCGTTTCACCTGGAGCCGGAGCGGGCCTGGACCATGCGCTCATGGGATCGCTTTCTTGTGCCCCTGCCGTTCACGCGTATTTGCGTAAGCTGGGCGCAGTGGACCCATGTGCCGGCGGACTTGCCTGCCGACCAGTTCGAGACCAAGCGCGCGGAATTGAATGCGGCCTTGGAGCGGGCGCGCTCGCGAGCCTATGCATATTTTGGAAGGGCGGGAAAGTGAGCGGGATGGGGACCCAGTTGCGCGTCGCCGATTTCAATTTCGACTTGCCGCCGGAACTCATCGCGCAACAGCCGCCCGCCGAGCGTGGGTTGAGCCGGATGTTGGTGATTGATCGCAGGGACGGCGCGCTGCGGGACTCACGGTTCAGCGAATTCCCCTCCCTGCTTCACCCCGGCGACCTGCTGGTGCTCAACGACAGCCGGGTGATTCCAGCGCGGCTGTATGCAAGGCGGACAGTGGTCCGCGACCGGCGAGAGCCCAGCGGGCTGATCGAGGTTCTGCTCACCGAGCCGGCTGGTGCCGACACATGGCGCGCGCTGGTGAAACCGGGGAAAAAAGTAGGAATCGGCGAGCGACTGGTGTTTCCGGGCCCCCTGGGAGAACCGGCACTCGATGCGGAGGTGCTGGAGCGCGGCGAGTATGGGGAGCGATTGCTGCGCTTCGCGCCAGTGAACGACTTTTTCGAAGTACTCGACCGGATCGGCCATATGCCGCTTCCGCCGTATATCCGGCGAGAGGATGCGGATGCGGATCGAGAGCGCTATCAGACCGTGTTTGCGGACCAACGAGGATCTGTTGCCGCCCCCACAGCGGGTCTGCACTTTACGCCGGGGATGCTTGAGGAGATCGCGGCCAAGGGCGTCGAGATCGCACGCGTAACGCTGCATGT